>JAABUL010002913.1_pt1 | contig 26972 bp, 3 predicted proteins | sample 5559151 | NCBI WGS metagenome assembly JAABUL01 (sample SAMN10711876, study PRJNA513368) | rock metagenome | isolation source: Antarctica rocks | place: Antarctica: Victoria Land, Pudding Butte sud | reverse complement strand
AATAATAATCTACAATATAATATATATAATTTTGTACAATTAAATAGCAAAAAGCAATATAATATATTTGAGAACAAACAAAATGTTATTGTTATTGCAACTAATATTAATATATTGTTTAAAAAAATATATATTTGCTAAATTTATTATTTACAAATTATTATTGTTAAAATCTAAATTACTTAGTTGTTTTAAAAGTTAATAAAATTACTTAGAAATTATATTAGTATTAATTATTGTTACAATATACAAATTCTAGTTAATTTTTAAAATATACAAAATACTAATTATTATATTGTTAATAGTAGTTTGCAAATAATAATTTTTTAAATAAAAAAATACAATAAAAGAAGAAATAGAAAATTATTAAAAAATAAATATTAACAATTTAAGTTTATTTGTTTAATATTTTTATTAATTTTTATATAATAAGTAAAGCAATATTCTTATTATTTACTATAAAATATCTTGTATAAATCTTTTTATTTGCTCGAATATATAGTTGTTAAAATATATAATATTGTATTGTTTATAATATATTATTGCTAAAAAACTAATTTTATATAATTTTAAAATATTGAAAAAGTTAATTAAAGAAGATATTAAATATATATTGCAACTTTGTAAAATATATAATTATATTAATTGTCGATTTTAAGACAACAAATTTAAATTGCGCAATTATTTTTGTTTTGCAAATAGAATCTATAGCAAAGTTTAAATTAACAATTAACTTAAAAAATATAATACAATATCTAATAGAAAATTTTGTAAAAGTATTTTTAAAATTGCGTAATTTTAAAGTCTATCTATTATTATTTACAAAATTACTATATTAATTATATTTAAATTGTTTAAACTATAAAATATATTAATTTAAAGTTTCGAAACTATTAATAGAGAAGTTAAAACAACAAAAATATAAATAACAAATTAATATAAGAAAAACATATTTATTAACTATAAGAGCTAAATATGGAAATTAACTAAAATTTCAAATCTTTTAAGTTTTTTTACAATCTTTTATTATTTATTATTAAATTATATTAAGAGTCAAATACTTAAAATAATTAAATAGAAAATTTATATTTTGCAAATCTTGCAAAAAAGAAGATTTATTAGCAAGATTGTCAAAACTTGTATTTAAATATATTAGAAATCTCAAATTATTGTACAAAAAATAAATATAATTTTAAGTAAAATACAAAAAGTCGACAAAAAAAAGAAAAAAAATATAGAAAAAATTGCAAAAAAAAAATTTAATATTGCAATATCGAATATTCGAATTTAACAAAATTATTAACTTTAGAAAAGATCGAAAATATATTGCTAAAAAATCGAGAAAAAATTATTATTATACAAAAAAGACTATTAAAAGAGCGTAGAAAACTATTAAAAAAATAGAGAAAATTGTTAAAAAAACAAAAAAATTTAACAAGTTTTAAAAATTAGTTTTTCGAAATTCTTATTGCTAAGTTCGAAAAGATTGAACAAAAATATTAAAATTAATATTTGCGACAAACTTTATATTAATAAAGTATTAATTTATAAAAAAAATTGTGCAACAAGTTAAGAATACTAAAATATTAAATTAGAATATTTGTTAATATTAAACTTGCAACAATTATAAAATTAATACGTAAATATATTAATTATAGCAAAGAATTAATTAACAAAAGATACAAAAGTAGAAAATTTGTTTAAATTTATAAATTTGCTAAACATTTATACATAATTAAAGATATTAAAGTTAAAAATACTAAAGTACAAAATTAACAATAAGATAACTTTTAATTACTAATTAATATATTGTTCGAAATAACTATTAATTTTAAAAGTTATTATTTTATTGTTTTCAAAAATTAGAAATATATTTTTTAGTATATTTAATATACAATTGCGCAATAATCGAATTGTTTTATTGCAAACTTAAATATTTTATTTTTATAATTAATTCTAATTTACTATTATTATATTCGATATTTATAAACAACAATCTAGCAATATTTTGTCGATATATATAATATAGAAAATCTTTTGTACAATTGAAAATTATTAATTAACGCAAGTTAATAAAAATAAACAATAAGAAAAACAAACTAATATAACAATTATCTCTTAATAGAAATAAGTAATATTGTTTAGATTGCAATCGAGAATCTCTATAATTTAATTGTTGTTTAAAATAGTAACAAAGCAAAAATAAATTATTAATTAATTAAATTTTAATATTTAAATACTATTATACAAAATAGAAATTTTTTAGAATATATTATCTTCTATATTATATATTATCGAACTTTAATATAGATTGCTACAATTGTATTTTTGCTAAATAAATTAAATACAAGTAAGAAATTTCGAATTAAGAGTAGATTTGTTAATATTGTTTGTCTATTTGTCGAAAAATTAATAGAAATTTATTAAAAATTTCTTGCAATATTTGTTAATCTTAATATTTAGATAAACAAAGTATTTTATTTGTTTAATATTAACATAGTTCTTAAGTATATTAATACTATAATTAAAATAACAAAATATTAAATTAATTGTAGTACTCTATCGCAAAAATATTAATATTAATAGAAAAAAAATATATAAATTGTTGTATAGTAGAATATAAAACAAATATAATTTTAAATTGATTCTAATTATATATTGTAAAATAAAGTATAAATTAATACAAAATTAATCTTCTTTATTATTAGTTTAATTATAATAATAATTGTATATATATAACTTAGACTTAAGACTTAATTAAATTTTAAAATTATATAGTTAATTAAAAATTGTATTAATTGTAATAATTTTATTTTTTATTTAAAGCAATAATGTTTTAGATTTAAAAAATCGATTTTTAAACTTTTTTAAATTAAGAAATATAATTTGTTTTTAATTAGTTTTTAAGAATTTGTAATACTTAAAATCTTTCTTAGAATTAAGAAAGCAACAATTAGTACAAAAAATATAAATTTTAATTTTAAATTTGCTATTCAAAAATGTAATAAATTTAAGAAATATATTTTAGAATATTTTGTTAACAATTAAAAAATTGTTTATTTTAATATTTAGCAAATCTGCAAATCTATTTTAATAAAAATAATATAAATAGTTTTTATCTTTATTTTAATTTAAAATTTCAAAAGTTCTATTAAGTACTTTTAAAAAATTTAAAATATAAATAGTTGTTATATTAATTTTATAACAAATTGTTGTATTAATATCTATATATATATAATAATTTGCAACAAAAACAATATTAATTAAAATATATTTTGCAACAACTTTAAAAAGCTTATTATTTATATTTGTATTAAATAGATTTATATCTTTATTAAATAAATTCGATTTATTAACTTGTATAGATTTAGTGTAACTATAATTAAAATCTTAATTTACTAAAGTTTTTTTTAAAAATATACAATAAATATTGTTGCGCTTTAAGAATAATTTCGAAGACTTTAATTTAAAAATTTGCAAAAATTTTAATTTAAAGATTTGCAAAAATTTTGATTCTAAAAAAAAATATAATATATTACAAATTAAATACTTAGATAATAGTAAAATACTATTTAAAATATAGCTATTAACTAATTGATATTGTAGCGCAAGAAAAAAACTATAAAAATCTTTAATATAAAAATTTTGTAAAAATCTTTCGATTAAGAAAAAAGATATTAAAAATTACTCTATTAATAATTAAATAGTTGTACTATTCTTAAATATAATTAAGTTTAGCTTTATATTTGACAAAAATAATTTAACAATTTAAGAAACAATTATAACTAAAACAAAAAATAACAAATTAACCAAATAAATTGTTAACAATATACAATATAAGAAAGATACTAATATAATCTTATTACAAATTAATACTAACTAATTTTTAATTAATTAATATTAATTAATTAAGTTAGTTTCGATTAAATATAACTTAAAAGTCGAATTTTAAAAAGTTAGAAAATATATTAATTTCTTAATTGTTAATAGCATAATTAAAATAACAATTGTATATTGCTATTTCAAGATATTTAATTACTTTATTAATATTGTTTATTTTTTAAGCTAGCTTTAGAATTTTAATTATTGTAGAATATATATTGCTAATATATTTAAAAAAAAATTAACAAAGTTGTACAATTAATGCTTCTTAATTTTAAAAATAATTCTAGTAACTTAATTATTTTTCTTTGTTTTTTGCTATACAATATTAGTTATTTAAATACAAAAGATCTATTAATTAGAATCTTAATTAATATTTGCTCTAAAATTAATGTTTTAATTAATTTATATATTTAGTTAATTATTAAATTTTATTAAAATATTCTTTATAATAGAAATAATACTAAAAAGATAGTTTTAAATTGTTAGAACTCAATTTATAGTCTACAAAGAATCTATATTATTTTAATATTATTTAATTAAATTTTTTGCAAAATTAATAAATATATCTTCGATATAAAATTTGTTGCTAATTATTAAGAGAACTACAATATTAATTACGTTGCTAAAAGATATAAAAAAAGTATATTTAGTATTTAAATAAAAGAATTTAATAAAATACTAAAGAAATTTAATAAAAAAGTAAAAAAACTTTATAAGATATAAAAGAAACTTAATTAAAAATAAAAATAAAAATATTTGCAATTTGACTAAAAATTTGTTTAAATTTTAAAAAATATAAAATAGATTGTTTTTAAAGAAAATCTAAAAGTTTTTGTAAATTCTTGTAAAAATTATACTAATATTTATTTAAAGAGTTTCGAGATTTTTTTATAATAAAATAAGGTTTTTATAAAAGTAAACAATAGCAATACTAAGTAATTTCGAAATTTTAATATTTTAAATTGTTATTAACTTATATTTAAACAACAATAAAGTCTATATAATCGAAAAAAAACAATCTACAAAATAAAATTTCATATAGAAAATTGCTTTTAAGTAAAATATACTAACTAAAGTTAATAATATTATATATATATTTATTAAATAGTTTTAATTAAATTTAGCAATAACAAACTTATATTGTTTTAATTTCTATAATTATATTGTTTACAATAAAATTAATATTTTTTGCAAAAATATATAATTAAATTTTAGAATTTTAAAAGCATATTAATAGATAGAATATAATTGCGTCTATATAATAGTAAGTTCTAATAAATATATTAGATAACAATTTAAATATTTGTCTATTTATATATAATTAAAAGATAATTAATTAATATAAAGTAAATAGAAATGTAAATATAGTCTTGTGCAATATAGTTATATTTATTTGTAAAAATATATATTTCGATATTACAATTTTATAAATATTAATTGTTATATAATAGAAGCTTTGATTAATTCAATTGCAAATTAATTAAATATATCTAATATCTATAGTTGTCTAAGTGCAAAGAAACAAAGTTAAACAAATAGTTGTTGATTTTTTAACAAAGACAATTTAAAAAGCAACAAAATAATAATAGCAAAAAAAAAGATTTCGATTAATAAAGCAGTTAGATATAGAAGTTAAAAAATTAAAGAGTTTACTAACAATATTAAAGATTATAAACAAATATATTTACTTTCTTGTATATTAACAATACTTTGTTGCGTATAACAATCTATTAAAAGCAAAGTTTCTCTATTTTGTTTCTTTATTTATATTGTATTTTTAAAATAACAAAACAATATTTGTATCTATTAAATATTGCAAATTTTGTTAATTTTGCTATAGAACTTAATAAAAATAATAATGTATAAATTCTTTTTTAAAATAAAACTATATAAAACTAATTGTAACTAAAGCAATTGCAAATTTAAATATTTATATCTATATAGCAAAGAGATTAACTTTAAGACTAGTTAATAATTATAACAAAAGTAATATAAATAGAAAACTAACACTTAATAATTGAGCAAGATATATATAATTAACAATTCTAAAAAGTCTTATTGTTTTTAAAATATAGCAAGAATTAAAATATAAGAATTTTTGTATTATAGTATTTGTTTCTAATAATCTTTGTCTAAAAATTGTAATAAATTAATTAAATACAAATACAATTGTAGTCGAAAAAAAACTTAAAATTTTGCAAAATTATATATATATAAGTTTGTACTCTTTAAATATATAATGCGTAATTAAATTATACAACAAAACTAAAAAAGTTTTGCTTTTTTGCTTTTATATATTGTATACTTTTGATAAAACTAAAAAACAAAATAGTAATTTTGCTATTAATTTTATTAAATTTGTATCTTTATTATATAGAGTTCTTTATTTTAGTATAATAATTAATACAAAGTATTTGCAAATTCTCTTAAATTTAATTTAGAATATTAAGATTGCAATAGTTAAAAGTATTTATAAGAAAAATTAATTAAAAAGACAATTGTAATATAATAAACAATTAAATCTATAAATTTCAAATTGCTCTTTCAATTTTAAAAAAAAAAGATTATTTTTTAAACAAGTTAATTAGAATTTTATAGATATATTTTAGCGCATTTTTACAAAATTAGTATATAATTATTTACAACTAAATATTTTGCTTGCATTTATATTTAATAGAAAATTAAAAACAAAGTTACAATTAGAACTTAATCTACTATTAAAACTAATTATATTATTATATTTTTTGCAATTTATATTAGTTGCGCTTCAAGAATTAAAAAAGAAAATAAAAACAATATTAAGAAAATTCTATACAATAGTAATTCGAAAAATTAAATAGTAGTTTACAATAGTTAGATATTCTTATAAAATATATTTTTTATATAAACTAATAATATTTGTTTTAAGATAAAATAAATAATCTTAAAAATCAAAGATTTTTGTTAAATAATAATTGTTAAAATATATTGTTAAACAATTAAATTAAAATAAGATTTTTAGTTTAATATACAAAAAAAATATACTAAAACAATTGTTATAATTTGTATAAACAATCTTAATTTTTTTAATTTTTTCTACTTTTTTTTATATTAATTTATCTATTTAAATTAATATTTTTTTTTGTATATTAACAAAAAACTTATTTGCAAATCTTCTTTCAAAATATAAAAATCTTATATAGTATATATTTATTATAAACAACAATATTAATAAAAAAAGAAAAAGAACTATATTAATATTTTTGTTTAATAATTTAGTAGATTTTGTTGCAAATTTAACTAAAAATAATACTAATATATATATAATAACAATATAAGAAGATTGTAATATTTGCTAATATATTTAATAACAAATTAAACAAATTTGCGATTAACAACAATAATAAAGAAAACAAAGATATTAATATTAAACTCAAAAAATACGTTTAATATAAAAACTCTATTGTAGATAAAAAAAACAATATATATTTAAATTATAAAAATAAGTTGTCTTGTATTATATCGATAATAAATAATACAAATTATACAAATTAATATATAACTAACAATACTATTATAGTTTAAAAAATCTATTTTTAGTTTTGCAAACTTATTAATTTTACAAAATACTAGTAGATTTGTATTAATTTTAAAATTCTTGCAATTAACTTAATTTTTCGAAAGTTTATTTTTTCGAAAATTTAATAATATTTAACGCAAAAATCTAATAAAGATCTATCTATAAAAGAATTTGTTACAACAAATAATATTTTCGAAGTTTAATTATAAGAAAATCTTAATAGATATTGAACAATTTCTAATTGTCTCAATTATTAAGAATTATACTATTAAATTTGTAATTTTGTAATCAAAAAATATTAAGAGCTTTTTTTTAAAACTAATAAATTGTATTTGAACAATATATTGTAATCTTTTTAATTTGCAAAACAAAAATAAAATTAATTTATTTTTAACAAATTATAAATATAGATAGATATTTATACTTAAGTATTAAAATTAACAAACAAGCAATAATACAATTGCAATTATACAACTATATAGATAGATTTTGTTATATAATAATAGAGAGAATTCGATATTAAATTGCAAATAAATATAATTTTTATTACAAAAATAGTTTAGACAAAACAAAAAAATTATTGTTAAAAAATCGATTTGCAAACTTATTATATTACTTAATATATATTTTTACAATTGTATAGATTAAGATTAATATTATACAAAAACTTAAAAAAGTAAACAATAGTAATCGATTTTTGAATAATATTTTTAGTAAAGTAATTTACAACTGCTTCTTTAAAGAGAAGAGCAATAAATAATTTTACAACTATTAAAAGAATATAAAAGTTTTCTTCGACTTAATTAGTTTAGAATTAATTTAATCTATATTTAGCGCAATTTATTACTATTTAACAAAGCAAATATTTAATTTTTCTATAAAAATTTGTAGATTTATGTTAAACAAAAATAATATATTTAGATTATTAATTTTAGCAAACTAATACTAATATATAGTAGAGATAATCAAATATATAAAAAAAAAAAAAAAGATTATTTGTTATAAAGCAACAACTTATAGAATATTTGCTTTAAAAACAAATTAACAAATTTGCAACTAAATCTTATAAACAATTTAATTATAAATATATATTGTTAAATATTATAGCAAATAGTCTCGATAATATTTTTATCTATTTAGATTTCGATATTAAGAAATAGTGCGTTAAAATCGATATTAATTTAAAAATCTTAAACAATCTTCTTAATCTATTAGATAACAATTGAGAGACAATAATATAACTATTTATATACAAAGAATTTAATGTAAACTAATTATAGACTAGAATAAAAATAACTACAATAACAACGTTATACTAAGCGACAATTTTTATAAAAACGCAATAATTTCGTCTTTTGTAAAAGATTGTTTAAAATAGCAATAATATTAATTGTAATTAATTATAAAACAAAACAAAGAATACAACAATTATAAAAACAATAACAATAAAAAAAATAACAATAATAAAATAAGTATATTTATCTATACAACTATTGTGCAAAGACTAATTAAAGATATATAGAAATATAAAGCTAATATTAATATAAATAAATATAGTACAAACAATTAAGTTAAACTTTAAGTTAATCCTCTAATATATTTAAATTAACAATTATATTAATAATAATAGTAATTTCGAATTTAATTATAAAAACAATAAAAATTTGCAATATTTAAATAGAATAAATATTTAAAATAATACTTAACTATAAACAACTAACAAAAAATTAATTGCAAATCGAATTGTTAATATATAGAAAAAAATAAATAAGTTTCTATTTCTCTTAAGATATTGTCAAAAATATATTAATATTTTAAAGACTCTTCATTAAAACAATTAGATAAAAGTAGATAAAAATAATATCGAAAATTATATTGATATTAAGAAAAATATAGTTTTAGATATAAGTCTATTAATATATAGTCTTTTTATAATTAAGTTTAAACTAATTATTGCTTATAATACTAAAAGAATTGTTTTTAAAACAAACAATTTTTTAGATATAAAAAATAAACAATCTAATATATTAAACAAAATAATAAATTAATTGAGATTATAATATTAAGAAAAAATTAAATTAGACTTTAATATAGATTGTCTATTAAAAAAAAGCAAAACTTAATATATTATATTAACAAACAATATAGCAAAAACAATATAAATATTAGTATAATTTCTAAGATTGTATATAACGCAAATAGTTATACTAAATTAATACAACAATTAAATTGCTATATTTTACAAACAAAAATTAAAATTAACAATCGAATTATTACTATTATAATAATATACAAAAATAATTGCAAAGAAGTGATAGAACTTAATTAATTAATTAATTAAATTTAAATTGTAATTCTTTGTTATATTGTAAATTATTAATATATTTACAATATTAGTAGAGTTAATAATATTAAACTATAAATATTTTTCTAATACTTGTATCTTGAACTTATTTTAGTAGTATTATACAATTTATAATATTTTAGAACTTTTTTAGTATATAGCGTATTTCTAATATTTAAAATTGTAAAATAACAAATAGACAAACAATATTTGTATAAACTATAAAATTAATATAAACAAAAAAATTATTTTAACAAACAAGTACTACAATTGCAATCGATATTAGCAAAAATAACAAATCGATTATAAAATTTAACACAATATATATATTTTATATATAGCAAACTTATAAAATTAACAATACTTTTTAATATATAACAAATACAAAATCGAGTTTTTCTATAAAAATACAAATTTGTTAATTAAGCAAGATTTTTCGCAAAATATTCAAAAAATATTGTCTAAAAATTCTAAGTACTTAAATAATTATAAGTATCGAATTTAGAATATAGTAACTCTTACGTACTTAGTCTTGCTAGTTTGCTTAGAGCAGCTTAGAGTCTTAGAAAAAATTGTCGATATCTATTAACAATTTATTTGCAATTAACAAGTTAATATCTACAATTAATTTTAGTTAGACAAATAATTGTCTTTAATAGATATTTAAGCTTTTTGCAACTAAAAGTCTTAATATTAATAGCAAAATATTAAATATCAAATTTTATTAAAAGAACAATATAAATTTTAAGATTGTTGTTAATAGATCTTAAATTAAACAAGAGTATAATAGTACAATTAAGTTTAACAGAATATCTTTAATATCTCTTTATAATTTAAATAAGATAATAGCGTCAATTTCTCTATCTTAATCTAATATTTTTATAGCAAAAAATACGAAATTAATTACTGTATATTTTTATTAAATTTCTTTGTTGCAAAACTTGCAATAAGATATACAAACTTAGATAATTAAAAGTATATAAACTAATTATAAGATATCGAGTTCGATTAAGCAAAATAGCATTGTAATAATATTTTGTCAATTTGTTAAAATCTTACAAGACTATTAGTTTGTTTAAGATAAAATAAAAACTTAAAAAGAAATTAATGCAAATATGTTAAAAAAAAAAAAATATTCGACGTTAACAAGTTCTAAATATTTGAACTTTATTATTAATACAATTAGATAGATCTTTAGCTACGTACGTTTGCAAAATAGATAGAATAATTTCTTAATATTTATAACAATTTTGTAGATCTAAATATATAAAAGAAATTGAGAAAATAATTTAATTGTTTGTAAAAGTATTACTTTTGTTCTATCTTATATTTTTGAAATTAGTTTGTTAAGAACTTTTTGAGAATTTAATATATTGACAAGCTTTAAGTTATATTAATTTCTATAAATTAGTTGTATAGTAATATGTAAACAAATTTCTTCTTAGAACTTAAACTTATAAATAATTAATTTAAGTATATCGATTATTCTAAATAATGTATTGTTGCTTTTTTTTTAATTTATTTTTTATTTAAAATTTAATCTATATATTAACAAAGCTCTCTTATAATACCTCGATATAAATTAGAATATTATTTATACTAAATTTAATAATATTAGAATCTAAGCTACTAAACTAAAATATATCTTACAATTTCTTTAAAATTAAAGATTGTCTTTAATATAATTTTTGGTTGTAAATATATATTGAAGTTTATAAAACTTGCGAACTAAGAGTCTAGAATACAAAATAATTTAGAATATAAATACGTATATATATTATACTTTTGTTATTGTCTAAATTTAATAAAATACAATATAGATTTATTTTTCTAATTAAATGTCTTTTGTTTGTCGAAATCTTTTATTCTTTGTTTATATTTATCAAATTGCTATAGTTGCAAAATTAATATAATATTGAGATAAAATATTTGCAATATAACAAAGTTAGTCTTTTTATAACGTTCGAAATCTTTTAATTGTTAATTCTATTTAATCTTTTTTTTATCGATTATCTTTTCTATATATTCGATATTTTATTTGTCTTGAATTTTATTACTATATTATAACATAGAATTTTAAGTTTATTTAATTGAGATTCGAAGAGAAAAACAAAGATTGCAAAGATTAATACAATTAGTTTATCAAATTTTTTTACGTTAATATTGTTAATATTGATAGATTTATATTAATTTATTTATTAGATTTTGTATATAGTTTTATTTAAGTAAGTTAAATTTTAGATATAGATAAAAAATCTTAGTAAGTAATTAATTGCAAACTATTTCTTTAAGACTAATATATCTAAAACAATTATATATTTATTGATTAAATATGCAATATCTTCTATTAAGAGTAACAAGCGTTTATTCTTTGTTAAAATAAAGCGTCGACAAATCTTTTACTCAATTATACTAATTATCTTTACAATTTTAATAAAGAATTTTTTTTTTAATTAACTTTATCGATTGCAAAGAATATGCAATAATTAGTTGTACAATAGATTTGTATTTAATTTGTAAAAAACAAATTGCAAAAACTCGAAAACAATTTAATTATTAACAATTTAAAAATAAATTGTATTTTAATTTGCAAAAGCAATTTAATTAATAATAGTCTAGAAATAAACTAAATATTAATTTGTAAACGAAGTTCGATTGTAAGCAATATACAAATAGACTAAATATTAATTTGCAAAAGCAATTTTATTAATAAAAATATAAATATAAATAGAATATCAACTTACAAACGCAATTTAACTGTCGATAATATATAAATAAACTAAATATTAACTTGCAAAAGAAGTTCGATTAATAGCAATGCAAAAATAGAATAAATATCGACTTATATTATAGTTTAGAAATTAATATATAAAATTAAAAATATTACTTAGCGTTTGCAGAATCTATATTTGTAATTTAAAGAAATATATCTATTGCATATTATTTAGAAGAACTTTAATATTAATAAAGAAGATTTTTTCAAAAAGCTTGTTAAGTATTATATTAGCTATAGCAAATAAGAAGTTTAAGAATAATTTACAATAAAAATATTATAAATATATTGCTTTTTTTGAATGCTATTTGTTTGAACTTGCAATTTATAATATTTTTTAACTTGTTTTAAATAGTTAGATCGATCTTTAATATTAAAATTATTATTTGAAATCTTTGTATATATTATTTAGACTTGTAATCGACAATAGTAGCAATTCTATTGCTTTTTCTTTGCAAGTACTTAAATATAGTTTATTGCAAAAAAAAATACAATATTCGATCTAAGATGTTAAAGTAGACTTGTTAATATTTGATTGTATTACTTTATTAGATTATATATTAACAAGTTAAGAAAATCTATTAAGATTACTTTATCAATTGCTTTAATATCTAAATTACTTATTAATTTTTTTTTATTGCTTATTTAATTTTTATATTCTAGAAGCTGTCTTCTAAGTCTATTAGACAATAAAAAAATTTTGACAAAAGTTTTGCAAGACTTCTATAGTTTACTCTTAATTTGTTTGTTTCTCTTGCTTGTATAAGAATCTACAACAATATCTATATTTTTTAGTTTATATATTTGAAAATATATTATATCTTAATTAGCAAAAATTAAATAGAAGAATATTAAGAATATAAATTTGATAATAGACTTAAAGAAGAATATACGTATTAAAATAAATATTTGCATCGACGTTTTATTTTGTCGCTTAGTCTCGAGCAGCTAGTGCAACTCCTATTGTAACATTAGTAGAGCACAAGAGTAGAGACTAGCTATTAGAGCTTATTTTGAGCTCTAAATTTCTTCTATTTGTTATTTAAGTATCTTTAAACTTAATCGAGCAACTTGATCAAATAATAATGTTGTTCGTATCGCGAATCAAATTGTTCGATTAAATTAATATATTTAATTAAAAGTTCGATTCAATTTGTCGAAAAGTTCACGATAGATCAACATAACAAACAAACAAAATAATTATCGAATATTTATATTTTTAAGCTTAGATATTAATACTTTAAAGTCTTTAATTCTATCTTGTGTCGCATTAATAAATTGTCTAATCTATAATACGCGTTTATAAACAAAAGCGTCTTAATTTGTATATTTAGAAACTAAGTTAAATATCTTTGTTATAACAAGTACAACAACAACGTTATTTTTTATCTTATATTCTATATTTTAATACAAACAAGATTTGTTTAATTTTGTTTTTAATATTTGCGTTTATAATATTTTCGCTTCTATAAATAGATTTTTGTTTATATTGTTTGTTGTTATAAATTTATTTGCGTAGATTATATTTGTATCAAGTCTAAAACTTTTATATTAACAATTGTTGTCTATTGTTTATAAAATCTTAAGTATCTTATTGTTAAAACACAATATTATTGTGCTCAAATCTTTATTTAGTTCGAGCTCTCTTTGTAGCACGTTGTCAATTATTTGTTTTATTAAACTTTATTAATAAATTACAATTATACAATTAACTCGATCTTCTTAATATATTTTTTTTCGATATATTTTATTCGATACAAAGTTTGCTTATTTTTTTTTTCTATATTTCTCTTTTTGAATATCTCGCAAACGTAATTATTAGCAACAAGCGTATTTTGTTTGTATTAACGCTTCTAATTATAATATAGTATTTTTTAACTATATTATTTATATATTGTTTTAGTAATATATCTAGAATTTTAAACAAACAAGTTTTTTGTAAATTAAAGATAAGATAACGTAGTATTATAGAAGTCTTTTGTAGATATTACTAACGTCTTTATATATAAATAAAATTTAATAGTTATATATTCTCTCTTAATTTTAATAATATTTTGAGTAATATTCGTTGCAAATATAGATTTAGATTCAATTTATTTATTTTTTGTTAACAAAAATAATTGTGCTAAAAAAGATTGAAAAAATATTGTGCAAATATATTGTTGTTTGATTTTATAATTGTCGAAAATATATAATAGCAAACTAGATATAAAAATAAATAGAAAAAGCAAGACGCGTTTTTTGCAAACAATTTTAACAAAAGTTATCAAATTTACGCTAACTCGATATAGTAACTCAAATTATTTTTCGCTATAAAAAGAGTAAAATCTTGTGTATTTAATTTGATTTCTAATAATGTTAATTTAACTATATAATAAATGTCTTCGTTTCTAGTAGCGCTACTAGAAATTTAATCTAATATATTTGTTCTTGAAGCAATATCTCAAATATAATAAATTATAGAAATTAATTTCTTATTGTTATTTAACAATTTTTATTTACTTTATATATAAATAACACGAATAATAGCATTTTAAATCTTATAAATTACAAATTTATTTTATTTTGTTTAAGTACTTTTAATTTCGCGTTAATTTATTTTTTTGTTGTTCGAATTTCGTTTTTGATAAAAAATTTGTTGTAACAAGTGTTGTATTAGTTTTAATCAAAATATATATTAAGATTAAATATAAATTTCTTTAAGAAATCTATCTTAATTAATATTATATAAGCGCTTCGAAGAATATTGTTTATATTGTAAATTTATTGATTGTTAATAGTTTGCAAAATTTTTGTACTACTTGTTAATTAGAGTTTTAATTGCGATATATTGTTCAATTTATTCGATTTTTTTTTGTTGTATTATTTAAGAATATTTAAGAACATTCTATTATATATTTTTCTTTAATTTTGTTTGTTTTTTCTTTTAGAATTTACAATAGACAAAATAAATAATAGTTGTTCGATAAAACGTTTTTTATATATTGATAACAATTTAACAATATATTGCTCTTTCGAAAAGAATTTTTAAAATTATATATAATTTTGTTGTTAAATGTCGATATAGTTGTTCTAAGTCTTTAAACAACGCGATATTTTCTTTATTTGTTAATCGAGTTTACTAAAATTATATATATTAAATTTAAAACAAATTATTAAGATATATATATACACAAAATATTTCTTAATTTAAGAGTTATTTTTTTTTTCTTATTTATTTGCGTAAGTTGATTGTAAGTATTACAAAAACAAAACAATTACTTTTAAGTTGTTTGTATTGCTAAACTTTATTGTTTTGTTTTAATCTATTTAGATTGTTTAAACGAGCTTGTTGCTAACACACAAATATAATTGTTGTTAAAACTAATTTTTTTAATCTAGTAAATTGACAAATCTAATTAAAAGTTCTAGTATATATAGAATTGTAATTATTTTGTCTAATATTTAAGATTGTTTAATCAAAAAATATCTATTTTTAGTTGTTAAATTTTGTCAATATTGCAAAATAAAAAATTTGTAATTTTAAGACAATCTTCGATTAAATTTCGATCAAACTCTTTTTCTACTTAATTTGATTATTTATTGTTAGAAAAGTTATTTTTCTCGAATTGTATATATATATTTGATTTATAAATTTCGAAAATCTGTTAATACAAAAATAGAATTTTTTTATTAAATATATATAGACGTATTTGTTGTTCTTAATATTAAAGTTGTTAATTGTGTCGAATTTTTTAATAAACTTCTTATAGTAATTAATAACGTAGAATTTGAATATATTAAAATAGACTTCTTTTGTTTTTATATTTATTAATCGATATTTGACAAATATCTTCTTTAATATATTAAATTGTTCTCGCGTATATTGTATATATAACAAGATTGTCTTGTTGTAAAAGCAATACGTCGCAAGCATTATAAAATTAATTATCGATTTTGTCGCGTAAATTGCGACTAAAACATAATAACAAAACAATAATATTATAATTGTTATCAATTGATAGAAAATAACGCTTTGCTTAATCTCGATTTATTGTTGAACTTTGCTAAAATGCTTAAAAGTGCGCAAATTGAGAATCTTAAGAATTGATTTAAAACTTTAGTTTAGTTTGAATATAATATTTGTTTCTTTTACTTTCTTGCTTTTGTAAACGTGCTTATAAGTTGCTTTGATTCAAAAAATAACATTTGCAATAAGTCTCTTTAGTTAATTTATTAAATTTATTAAGATATCTTTCTTGAGTTAATATAACAAATCTATTATTATTATATTATAAATATTTATCTCTAGAAGCTCTTACGCGAAGTTTCTTATATTATAAATATATTTAAGATTCTTTTTATTAACTCTATAATTGATTTGAAACTCGAGTTGCTATAGTATATCTTTATATATTTGTAACGTCTATATATTTATCAAATTGTTATATTTGTTTAAAAAAATCTTGTATATAATACAATAACAATTTTGTTTAATTTTGATTACAAGTATTTGTTTCGAATAGTTAATTATTAGTTTTATCAACATTAAATAACAATGTTTGCGTTAATTGTTTATACAATAAATTATTAGTTTTTTTGTCGAGAGATTGCGCAAAACTAGTGTCAAATAATTAGCGCAATAATCTTTTAGCAAATTACTTTTTATTTACGTCTCGTTATACATCTTATAACATTATAATATATTTTTATATTTAAATATTTCGTATTGTTTCTTTTAGCATATATTATTAAAATATAGTCTAATAATATTATATCTAGTTGATAGTTTTGTCGTGCGTTTCTATCTAGATTTTCAATAATTATATATATTAATTATGCGTTTCAAATTTTTTGTTATCTAAAGAGCTATATTTTATTTGTCGAAATAAAAATCGATATTACAATTGCTTTAGTCGAATAAGAATTTTGTTTTTTTATTAATTGTCGATTGTATAATACTAATTCTAGAGTCTATTGTTTTTCGCTATATATTGTTAAATTAATGCGTATTATAAGTAATTTGTATAAATTGAATAATTAAATATAAAAACAATAATTTTGTCTATTAGTCGATAGCGTATTTTGTATATTTGATTGAAATAAGTTGTATCTTCTATATTAAATATTAATTTAAACGTGTCAATCTTTTACTTGTTATTAGATATTTCCTACGATATACTATTTAATTTGACAAGTTATATATTATTGTTTAAATAAAAGACAAATCTATAAAGTAACTTTAATTGCTTGTTTTTAAAGAATTGATTAATATTGCTCTTAATATATTTGCAATTGTAAAACTAGTATACTAAAGTATAGTTTATCTTGTTAAGAAAAGATTTATAGCGATTCTTGATTAAATAATAATACTTTTTGCTTTTGTTTTAAATATTCAAATAATCAAGTTGTTGTTAGATTTTTTTATTGTATTTAATGTGCGTATTCGAAGTCTTAAACAATCTTTTGTGTGTTTAAAAATAATTTAACAACAATTCTTTAATTTTCTTTTTAGTTACAATCTTGTAGCTCTTGTTGCGTAGCAAAAATAATATAGACAATAAATCAAATTTAAATCGACAATCTTTATAAAAATTATTAATAAACTTAATTAATTTTTTGCAATTGTAAAGCGTTGCAATTAGATTTCTCTTAATCTATTATATTTGTCAACTTAGTATCTTCTTAATTAAACAATGCAATATATTGCAATTTGCAAAATAGTTGTCTTTTAAGAGATCAAGCAATAAATATATTAAACTAAGATTATATTCAAAAGCTAAATTTAAATTTAAGAAATTATTATTTAAAAAAGTCCAACTAATATAATATCTCAAGTTTTTATTTATTATATATGCAATACTTATTGTAATAGTTGCTTTTGCAATTTTTGTTAATAAATTTATGCGAAAGCATTATTTTTAGTAATAATTGTCTTGTTGCGTCTTTTAATTGTATAAAATCTTCTTTAGATATTTATATATATTAATTTTTTTAATTTAAATACAACTTTTATAGCATTTTCTTACGTAATGCGTAAAATTGTTTGTAAATTTCAAAATCTTTAAACATTTTTAGCAACATATTGCACTTATATTAATTTAAATATCGAATACTATATTAAACAATATTGCGAAACAATTGAAACACAAAATAGCGCATCTAGCGTTAATAGAATAGACACAATTACTTATAATAAACTAACGCAAAGATTTTGTAAATATTTGCTTAATAGTTTTACAAAATTTCAATTAATTTGCTTAGTAGCTAATCTTTTTTATTTTTGAACATTTTTTTGATAAGAATATTTGAATCTCTTTTGTTTTTTTTATAACAATATTATTTTATTGTCTAAGCTTAAATTTTTTTTTTTATATTTTTATAGTTATATTGTTTTTTAGACGTCGCTTTTGCTTTGATTTTATTATAGCTTTTTTTAATATAAGTTGTTTAGATATTCTTAATTGACTTGTTACAAATTTCGATCTCTATTTTGTTGTAAACATTGTTACAAAGTAGATAGATTTGTAAAAATTATTATTAATTGTTTATTAAATTTTTAATATCAATTTAGTAGACAAAGATCTTGAAGATATAGTTCTTTTTAAAATTGCGCAATTCAAATAACTTGTTGTTAGATTAAACGATTTTTAAGCTTAATTCTATGCAATATATAAGTATTAAGTAATCTCTTATATTATTTTTGATAAAGAACAAGACTTTTATTAATTAGATCAAAAGAGAATTGCGTTATATTGTCGAAAATCTTAAATAAATTTTAATTTTTTAAGAGTTTAGAATTTTAAACTAATTAAAAGTATAAATTGCTATTGATTTTTGTTTAATAAAGACATTTATATAGTTTGTTTAGTAGTTTTGTAATATTGTTGTTAACAACAATAGCAATCTCAATTATAAAGATCGATATAAAAATATATTTAAAATTATTAATATTCGAACAAATATATCTTTTTATATATATCTATTATCTTTTTACTAAAATAAGTTATTTAATAAGTTTTTTCTTTTAGATATATTTTTTATTTTAAGTTAATAGTTTTTTTTATTTTAGTTTTACGCAAAGCTAAAATATAAAAATATTTGTTAATTCTATTCTTTTTTTTCTTTGTTTTACGTTTGCGAGATTTAAAGTTAATAAAACTTGCAAATTGATTAATACAAAAAACAAAAAATCTAATAAATATAATAGTTGTTGCTTCTACTTTCTAGTAAAAGTAGTCTTAAAAATATATATTTAGTTGTTTTTTGTCTACTAAAAATATAAGTATCTAAAGTATTTATATATACAATCGCAAGAATTTAATGCTATAACAAAAGAACATTATTTTTTTTACTTAGTTAGCGATAAAAACTACGAGTTTTTGCGCAATATTTAACTTAAAAAGCAATAATATATTTACAAATACAATATTAACTATAGTTGCGACAATAGATGCAAGAATTGTGTTGTTCAATATAATTAACAAATAAATTTAAAGATTGTCAAAATTACAATTTGTAAATAAAATAAATTTAAAGTTTTTACTCTTAAAGTATCTTTACAATTTGCGCTTTCTTAATATTAATTATTAACAAACTTAAACTTACAATATTTCGAACTCTTATTAAAAGAGCAATTTATTAATATATATTGTAACAAAATTATTACAAATAAGAAATCTAATTGTTGCAATAAATTGTGCAAAATTAACAACAACAATTATATATTTAATCTAAACAAACTATACGCAAATATTTTAAAAACTATTATTAAAATCAAGTTTCTAAACAACTATTTAAACAAAAAGTAATAATATTGCGATTTTGTCAAAAGCAACAAATACAAGATTTACAAAAACAACAAAAAACAAAAATATAACACTATTTTTTCTACAATAAATTCAAATACTTTATTGACAATATATATAAAGTATAGATAAGTCAATATATTTTATTAATTATTTGTGCAAATCGAATTGTATTATCTATACAATTTTGTATAACTATTTTGATAAATATATTTACAAACTTGTTTTTTTTGTTATAAAAAACATCTAGTTTTGTTTAATAAAAAGCAATAAAGTTCTAAATCAAATACGCATCTATCTTGTAATTCAAACTTTTACAATTTTCAAAATAAACGTATTTTTCTACAAAGATTTAAATTAAGAAGAGACTCTTATCTCTAAGATTTGCGTATATAAAAATAGTAGAAATAGTTTTACAAATATTTTTTTTAGTATTAATAATAGATAATATATGCTAAATATAATAAATTTTATATAAAAAAATTATAAGTAGAAAACTTAATAATTGTTAAAGTAAAAGTTAAAAACAAGAATAAATATTTTATCAAAATATTGTTTGATAGTTTTACAATTTTTATATATAAATATATCTTATAATATTAATTTCTAAAATATATACATTGAAGTTCGAATATATATAAGAACAATATTTGTATTACTTGTAAATCTTTTTGTATATAAATTGTAGTAATTAGTTTTTTTATTTGTTTTATATTTTTTTGCATTCTTTTATATTTTTCAAAATTCTTAATTTTTAATTTAATTTTTTAATTTTTACTATAAGATTTATTTTATATTTAATATTAAATCTCGAAATCTTATATATTATTTTTTTTATTTATTAGCAAGCATTGCACATTTACAATAGTTTTAACAAATCTTAACAAAAAAAAATTGTTTTTAAATTTTTTTGTTATTTTTGCAATTAATTTATTGTTAATTATATATTTAAAGTACGCATTTCTCGAAGTTGCTTACAATACAACTATCGCAAATATCGAAACTTTAACTTTTAAAATTTAAGTTTTTCTTTAATATTAAATAAATTGTATACTAGAATATCTTTTAGACGCGAACAATTACGCAATACTTCGAAATTGACTAATTATAATATAAGTAATTTTGTTTTAATTATCTATTGTTCTAGTATAAAAATATTAATTAATATAATATTTCGACTTCTTTATTGTTTGAATCTCTCTTTAATATTAGATTTATTAATATTGTAGTTGTCAAAATTGTTGCAATTTAGTCTATTATTAAATTGATAACATTGTTATCAACTACAAATATTCGAACAATTGTACAACAAATATTTAATCGAAATTTTATTTAATTGTTTAATTCAAAGAATCTATTTTTAGATTTTAAGTAAATATTTTGACAATTTAATATCTTTTAAATCTTGAATATAATTTTCGATTAAATATTATTTGCTAAAATATAACTATAGAGTTGAAGAAAATAACAAAGAATTTATTTTTGTATAATTTTTTTGTTGTTACAACTTTGAAATTTTGTTATTTTTCGATAAAATTTGCGTTTTAAGATCTATTAAATGTTGTTAAGTTCGAATCTTTGTCAATATATTATCTAATAATAATAATAATAATAACTTGTATCTCTTCTTTTAAACTTAAATCGAATTTAAGAATTACAATTTTAATTTTAAGATTACAAATAAGATACAAATATTAAAAAAAAAACACAAGATATTTGCAACATTAAATTGTTTAATATTTTTATATTACGTTTCTATTTTGTTAATTTGTCAAAAAATATCTTTAACTTAATTTTTTTATAATACAATTTAGTTTGTTTGCGTTCTCGCTTAAGTTAACTTGTCTTAAAACTTAATCTTATTTTGTTTAAAACAATTTGCACAAATATATTTGCAACAAAATTAAATCTTATATTTTGTTATTAAAGTTTATCGATACTTTATTTGAATTTTCTTTAAAAAAGTGTTACGTATCTATATTTCTATTAGAGTAATATATTGTTAAAAAAATGTTATTACAAAAATATTAATATTTTTTATAATAAATTTATTAAAGAAATGTAACTCGTCGATCTTTATATTGTATTATATTATTTGTTAAATTAATATTAAATTTATAGTATTTCAAGTTGCACGCAATATTGTCTCTTTAATTAATAGCGTTAACAACTTTTCTCTTGTATATTAAATAAAAAGTATTAAAGTTTTTTGCTTTTTTAATTATTTGCGAACGCCAACAATATAACATTTATTTATACTAGATAGATTGACGTTGTTCGTCAATATATTTTTTAAATAAGTTAGAGATGTCGATATAGAAACTTTTTATCGCTTATATATTTAGTTTTTTGCAACATTTATCTCTTTAAGTTGTTTTGTTATCGCAAGATAGCGCTCTTAAGCGCAAAATTTATTGTTGCTAACAAAAAGTTCTTCGCGCTTTAACAAATAATCTCGAAGAAATAAAAAAAGAATTCGTTGTTCAATAAGAGAAACAATAATAATAAAAAAAACTATTTTTGAAAATAACATTTTCGAAAATAAAGAAAAGAAAATTGTAAAAGATTAAAGTTGCGCTTTTTACAAACAAAACAATTGTAATTTCTAAACTATAAAGAAGAAGAGTCTAGCAATAATAAAAGAAGTCTTACAAATACAATATTTTTACTAACAATTAAAAGAACTTACAATAGTATTAAGTTACAAAGATTAAAGTAGTTTTCAACTAAAATAAGATAAAGAAAAAATTATTTAAATAAATACTTAATTAATGGTATTTTTAATTAATAGATTTAACTTATTTTTAATTTTTATTTCGATATATTAAACTTAAGATTGTAGTTAATAACAACAACAAAATGCAAAAATTCTTGCAAAAAAACTTTTTTAAAAAAAGACTTAACATTCTTTGACGCAACAATTATAAATAAATAAAGATATCTTATCAAAATATTGCTATATAGCTTCGCAATTTCTATATATAGATACATCTTATAATATTAATTCTTGAAATACATACGTTAAAGTTCTAATATATATAAGAATTGTATTTGTATTATTTATAAATCTTTTTACAAATAAATTACAATAATTAGTTTTTTTATTTATTCTACTTTTTTCAAAATTATTATATACTTTATATTCTTATTTAAGTTGTAAAATCTTTTATACTATTATTTTTAATAATCTATTTTTATTGTTAAGTATTGCGCAAAACTTTTGTTGTTAATACAATAACTTCGACAAATTTTGTTAAAAAAATTTATTTAAAATTTTTTTTACTATTTTTGTTGTTACTTTGTCGTCAATTATATATCTAAAGCGCATATTTCTTTAAGTTGTACATATTGTAGTTATCGCAAATATCGAAACTCTAGCTTTTAAAATTTAAGTCTTGTTTTATTGTTAAATAAATTGTACGCTAGAATATCTTTTAAATGCAAACAATTGCGTAGTACTTCAAAATCAACTTATTATAGCGTAAATAATTTTGTTTTAATTGCTTATTGTCTTAATATAAAAATACTAATTGACGCAATACTTTAACTTCTTTGTTCTTCAAGTTTCTCTTAAATATTTAATCTACAATATTACAACTATTGAGATTGCTAGCAATTAATTAATTATTAGATTGATAACGTTGTTATCAATTACAAATATTTGTACAATTGTACAACAAATATTTGATTAAAACTTTACTTAATTGTTTATATTAAAAAATCTATTCTCTAATTAGTATTCTACAAAGTAAATATTTTAATAATTTAATATTTTATAAATCTTAAATATAGTCTTCGATTTAAAATTGTTTGCTAAAGTATAATTATAAAAAGAAAAAAAATAGAAAAAAATTTAATCTAGTAGAATTTTCTTATTGTTACAATTTCGAGATCTTATTATTTTTTAATAACTTGAATGTTTGCGTCTTAAAAGCTACTAAATATTGTTAAGTGCAAATCTCTCTAAATATCTATATTAACAATTAAGACAACAATTAATCTTATTTTTTCTTTTAAATTTGTATTAAGTTCGAAGACTATAATTTCGATTTTAAAATTATCAATTATATACAAATTTCGAAAAAAAGAAAATTATATTTTTTTTTGTCAAATCGATATTCGACTTTTGTTTATATTTTTGTTTTTTCGATCTATTAAAAAATATTTTTTATTAAAATTTCTTGTTGTGCAAGTTAGTTTGTTTGCGTCTTTGTTTATTCTAATTTTTTTAAAACTTAATTCTTTTTTATTTTTAGCAATCTATTTATATATTCTTCTAATAGAGTCGCGTCTTGTACTTTATATTTCGTACGTATTAATATTTTTTAATAATTTCTTCGAACAAGACGTTTTGTAATTATATTTTGACAAATACTATCTATTCTTAGAAAAATACTTTTATTAAACTATTAATATTTTTAATAATTGTTTTATTAAAAAATTATAATCTCTTTATTTTAATTTTGTATTGTATTATTCGACGCATACAAATAAAACTTACAATATAGCAAATAACTTAAGATTCTATAGCATTAGCTAATAATTTAAACAACTTTTTTGTTTTTCTACTTTAAAAAAATCTAGAGCAAAAATCAATCAAAAACAAAGAAAATAATTGCTTGAATTTCAAATTTGTATTGTCAATATTAGCAAAAAAGATAGTAAATAATATCGAGAAACAAATTCGTTTTTGTAAAATTAAAAAAGAATTGCGCAATTATTAACTTTTAAAAATTGTAAATTAGTTCTATTGTTGTTATATAGATATTTTACAAAATTATTATACTAAAAATAAAGATGCTAGATTTTAGTCTTTTTAAAGTATCTCTTTAGTTTGAGAACTTAACTAGATTTATTTAAACTATCTTTTTTTTTATTTTAAGATATATTTTTGTTCTATTTGTTTGTTGCAGCTTCGCTAGAGATATTTCACTTATATTCTAGCAAGAATTGTTATATTTAATTATAATTGTATATCTTGTTAGTATTACTATTCTAAAACATTAATTGTAGCTTATTAGTTTCTAACTTTTTCTTTCTTTTTTAATTTTTATTTTCTTGTTGTTTTTAATTCTTTAATGTTGCTTTTTGTGCAATACTTTCGATAAATATATTATTTTTTTCAAAAATATCAATCGATTTGATCTCTTTATTGTATTTTTTGTTTTTATAGTAGAAACTTATATTTAGAGACTTAGAAACTAACTCTTTTTTTATTTGAAATAGAATAGCGCATATTTTTATACAATTGCTCTCGTTAAATTTTGCATCTTCTTTATATTTGTAGAACTTTATATCTTTTACTAAATGTTCTAAATCTTTCTACTATATTTTATTGATTTATTGTAATATATATTTTGTAAATTCGAAAAAATTACTTTTGTCTTTTTGAACGCTTAATTATCTAACTTTTTTAAAATAGAATTCGATTTTAAAAAATTCAAATTGTATTAACAAATTACGTACGCATATTTATCTTTATCTTTTACACAAGTTAGACACTTATAACGTTACACACTATTATTTAGCAAAAACACGTTTATTCGCAATATTGTTTTTTGCATTTATTTTTGCTTTAATTTGCTTTTTAATAGTATTTAGTCTTATTTTAATTCTAGTATTAGTTTCAATTTACTTTATATTTTGTTTGCGACTTGTATATTAATTTGAACTAAATTAGATACTTTTTATTAGATATTTGTCGAAACAATCAATTATAAAAAATTATAATTTTAACTTTCTCTATATTTCTTGTTTAGACAATTTGAAAACTTTTGTTTTTAATACAATTTTCTCAAACGTATAATATTAAAAGTGCTATTATTTCTTAGTATTAATTGCAACGCTCTAAAAACAAATTTTCGAATTTAAGAGTTATTTTTATTAGATTTTTGCGATAAAATATAATATCGAAAACGTAATTTGCTTAATTCTTTAACTATAGACAAACTATTTTAAGTCTTATTAGTAACTCTTTAAACAAAATATATACAACTTCGAAAACTCTAATTATAAAATTAATAGTTTTAACAAATTTTTTAAATTTTGCAATATCTTAATAAAATTATTTTTAATTGTAAAAAACTTTTTTTTTAAGAATTTAAACATAATAAATTAATTGCTTATTAATTTGTTTAAATCTTACAAAAATATATATTAATACATTTTTTAAAAATAAACTTTGCAACTTATATTAAACAATAAATTTTTTCTAAGAATTTAATTAAAAAATTAAACAATTTTGAGTCTTAGTTACAAGTTATTTCTTAATATAATTTATTTAGCGAACAATCTTACAAGTATATTTATTATTTTTAAAATTATATTTTACAATTTCTTAAAAAACTTTTTATCAATTTTTAATCTTTAATTACAATAGAATATATATAAAATCTTTTTTTGTATTTTAAAATTTATTAAAAGTAAAGTATTAAAAAGTTTTAAAAATTTTATATCAAACTATCTATTTAATTATTTGCAATAATATAGTTGTTTTACTTTTTTTTAATAAAATAAATTTCGAAAGTATTTTAAATTCAAGTGTCTATATTTTAGTTAATATATTATTTAGCAATTTTATAAAGTATAATACGCGTAATATTGTTACTATTAATACAATTTGTA
>JAABUL010002912.1_pt1 | contig 26978 bp, 25 predicted proteins | sample 5559151 | NCBI WGS metagenome assembly JAABUL01 (sample SAMN10711876, study PRJNA513368) | rock metagenome | isolation source: Antarctica rocks | place: Antarctica: Victoria Land, Pudding Butte sud | reverse complement strand
CCCGTACCTCGACCACCACATGGACAAGCTTTCAAGGTTTACGTGCCACACAATCCTAGCAATCTAGCGGCTGGAGGGCTACTCCATTACGGCCTTCTGAACGGCACCAATCTTCTGGTGGGAGATGGGGGAACCATGAACAAGGTCGACAGGAAGTTCTGTAAGCCAAGGGACAAAGAGGATCGTTCCAGGGTCCTAGGATAGTCCGACCAATGTCGCCCGGCACTTCAGCATCAAGAGCAACCTCAGATACTCTTGCAGGTGCACCAGACGGTCAAGGCGGAGGGCAAATAGCAGCGCCAGAGCTAGTGCAGAACCAGATTATAAATCCTTCCACTTCTAGCCCCAACCCTCATACTTTACAACATGGTCACGGTGCTGTTAAAAACATCAAAAAAACAAACTGGCTGCAAAGAAAAGTTGGTCTCCCAAAGGGTTCCAACAGACACTGATGCTTGACACTACAGAGGCGACGCACGACGATTCGGACCCAGAGCTTCTGCTAGCTTTCAAAAAGGAGCCAATCAAATATTTGGAAGGCAGAACTTATCAAAAAGCCAATCGAACAAGCGGGCCGCTTTGAACGTCTCTTCGAATGAGCTGTCCGAACCAAAACGCCAAGGTACAAGACGGCGCAAGATCAACTAGGAAACCGACGCATTCAACCTCTGACTGCTGGCGCCAGCAATGTGACCAGGTACCTTTAGATTACCATTCTCATCCTATTCAGCCGTGGAGTTCACGTGCATCTCACCTTGTCAACAGACCAGTGGTACCATCCAAACTGGGTACACCAATCGACCTATTCGATGTGTTCTCTGCAAGAGGCTCCTTTGATCTTGGGTCGCGCAACCTGGGCGACGCTTCTCTTTACGAGCCGTCGTTCGAGCCGATCTTTGTCGGTCTTGCGGCCTGATCTAGACGACCTAGTGGCCCCTCACGCCAACCCTAGCGCTCATAGAGTCGTCAGGCAGTAACAGTAATCAGCTAGACCAAGACTGTCAGCGTCTCGGTTACGGTGCCCCAGCAGCAAATCTTCTATGATGCCATTTCTGGGCAATTCCCGACCAACACGCCCACCTCCACCACCATCGCAGAAAGACTACAAAGATCTTCAAGCAGCATACTTCGATCTGTAAACACCGTATGACATTCTTCGAGTAACAGTCTCAACGGCTATTGAAGAGACGATCAGTTTGACGGTTGCGGCAGAAGGGGATTGATGCTATTTCAATGATGTACGCTAGGGGAATGCTTGGGGAATACAATTTTACCAGCGAGTTGCGTTCATTCTGGCGAGGAGCGCACAAACCCCTCCGTATAATTCAACGACAAGGAAGACATGGTTGAAATTCTCCTTGTCTTCCTATGACCACTTTCGCAAGTGTTAGTCTTGAGCATGCCTGATCCGATGTTATCTTCCTCAATTATTCCAATCAACATGAACACCATATCTTAAGCCATCAGCCGCATATATAGCATCGGTCGGGAGTTGCCCATGTGAGCCTGGATTCGGGCTCTCGACCATACCTACGACCGAGTGCTTCAAGCTCAAGATGTCACCAGAACGGTGACAAATATCAGCGGCACATCGAAGCATGAACGCACAGCGAAAGATGAGGCGCAACGACTGAGGATGCCGGAGAGGAACCCGGTAGCCAAGAACTTGCCGTGGTCGAGTTGACAAAGCTGCTGCCGTTCGAACAATACACACGAATGCAAGAGCTCGAAGACGGGATACACGTGACGATCTCACAAAATTAAATCATCTCACCAGCTCTGTGTGCAACCATCAGCCGAACCCTTCGAACCCAACCATAGCCACACAGCAGAAAAGAAACTGGATATACCTAGAAATCAGGACCTTCCTGCTGCCGTCACTCCTCAACGTGAGACTGAGTCGTCGAACTCACACGCAGTAGAACTCCCTACTACTTTCCCCCGGCAGGCTTCTTAACTGTCCCCTCAATCTACACCCACACCCACTCTTCTGGAGCGATAGCGACCCTAAATCACATTTACTTCTCTTGAAGATCAAGTACAAGCCTAAGTTAACCATCAATAAAGCAGTAGACCATGGAGCCGCTATTGTGCACAAGGATGAGCCTAAACCATAAAACTCTTCAGCGATAAAGCCTTCTACTACAGCGCCCCAAACGATTAAGAACCCCCTTAATCAAAATTTCAGTCAACATGCTCTAGGGTCACAACGACTTTCAAGTGCAAGCCGTCTCCCATGTCTTCCCGAGCGGAACGCTCCTTTCCTGCTGTCGCTCTATATATGGCCGAGAAGGATTTGAAGAGAGCCTCCTTCGATGCTATAGTTCAGAAGCCAACCTAAAGCTATCAACTACGCTCCCTTTTTCACTCGCAATATCAGAGCTTTCATTCATTGGCATTCATTATCCGCGTTCACTACGTCCGTCCCTTTTCCACATTGGGAAAAAATGATGCTATACACACAATCTTCCCTGCGCCTGCACACAGTATGCTAAATCCATTTCACTCGCCTTGGTCCAGCGCCTGCACTTCTTGCGGCCCAACGTTGCCGCCACCTTTCCACTGCGGTCTCGCCGTCACGTCGCCCTGGTTCACCCTCTGCACCTGTTGCATCGTGAGTTACCGCTTGAAGATGGTCCACGTCTTCCGCCACTCTCCCACCTTGGCGTCGGAAGGCGACAAAAATCTGCCCCCGACTTACTCGAGGCCCGCCCGGGCGCTGCCGCTTTAGCGGAGATAAGAACATTAGCCAAAGACTCCAAAGAAAGTGACTGAATGCTTTCATCCCATGTTTGAGCCTTCCCGTTGAAGGCGAAAAATCGGCCAGCAATTTCGTCAGAGGTGAGCTCTTTAGTATATGATGATACGCAAAACAATGACGCCCTGATTCTTCGAGATCGCGCTCGTGCCAATCAATCGTCTCGCCGGTGAACAAAAATGGTCATACAGAGCTTTCGCGAATTCAGACCGTGATCTAGCAGAGAAATGTCCCGAGCGAGTGGGAACGTAATTAGCGTATGCAGAAAGGTTTAGAATCCTTGGCATTCGTTTTCGCTCTGCCCCACGATGATCCGTTTATAGAAGAAATTCAGAAATCAACCCCATCGTCCCTCAATTGCCCGAAATTGAAGCTATTCAGACCTCTTTGTTTGTTGACGTTCCTGACGTTCTTGTAATCGACCGTTTTTATTCGAAATGCCTCAACGTCGAAGTCAAAATCTATCTCTAGATGACTTTCTCATTCTCTCTAGAGCATTCGAAAGACGTAGAAAATCGACGACTCAAGCTAAACAGTCGAAAATCACTGATCGAGCTGACTTCTTCGATCAAGCTGTTCTTCTCGATCATCGTCGTAGACAAGCTCTTATTTCATCAAATGTAGATGATTCTTGATTGTCTTCAACTTCTGAACTGTCTTCAACTTCTTGACAATTCTCATCTTCTGAATCTCAGTTATCTTCACTTTCTTGACAATCTGAATCTTCTTCACTAAGACGTTCATGATCTGATTCATTCTCATCATTGTCACATTCTAGATATTGAGAAGATGAACTTGACATTTCTAAGAATAGAGCTGAAAGATCAATAGCTTTTTCAGCTGCAGAAATTGCTGCATATGCAAAGCATCAAAAAGAACAACAGAATTGAGTCAATGCTGCTTGAAGATTGAAAGACAATAAAGCTTGTGAAGAGACTTTATGATAGACAGAAATAAATGAGCATGATGAACAAAAGACTATACATCATCATTGTCTGAATCATCAGACTAGAAAAGAAACAGATGAGTTGTTTATTTCTGAGCTTAAAGTTATGAACTTTAAAGATCGAATTGATGATTCTATGCTGTTTATATCAGTTTATCTTCATGTAAATTGAAAACTTAAGTGATTTAGTCACATTGCTCAGATGCTGACTTTGAAGTTTCAGATCTGAAGCTTCAAAGAGATCTTAAATGAGATTATTAAGATCAAAGATGATGATGTCAAGAGCTGAATTATCACTAATCAAATGATTATCATCAAAGTTAATAAATCAAAAGTCACTTGAAAGCAGCAGTTTATTGATGACTTTAGTGAGTTAGAATGAAAGAAGATCTTGCTCACTTTGACTGAGAAGAAAGTTACTGACTATACAATCAAGATAAAGATCAACGTGAAGATTAAAAAGTTTACTTGTAAAAAATATGCTGAGATTGTTTCTGAAGATTCTGATGTTAATGAAAAATCTCATCAAAGATGCACTTGCATCAATCAACTTCTGAATCAAGCTTGAATCAAAGCAGAAACACTTGCTGACATCAACAATTTCAATAGAGCATTGCTGAATCATTGACAGTATAATGATAAACATTGTAGAAATTAGAATGACTTCTATTTCGTGAATTGCGCAGACAAGCACTATAATATGAATCACACTCAACAGTTTTTATGAGATAAGATGATATTTAACAATGAAGCAAACATCAGCATTAAACAATCTTTTATCTTTTTATATAACTTTTGAAGTGATAAACAGAGCTCTGTTATCTCACTGTCTTGTCAATCAAATCTGCATGAGAAAAGATTGAATGTTAAAGCAGAGTGAGTGAAAAAGAAAGATTTTATGACGAGATTTATGAGATTTAATGAACAGCAAATGAAAATGCGAATGAGTGAAACAATAATTAATCAGATAGAATGAATGAACTTGCATCAAAAAGCTTCAGAATCTCATTCATCATCATTTCAGCAATCTTTTCTTTTGCAGTGATCATCATGATAATAATCATTTATTTATTCTTTCTATCAGTTATCTTATCAGTCATAACAGCAGTCTTTACAGTTTCTTTCGTGACAGCAGTCTTCACAGTCTCTTTCATGACAACAGTTTTTACAATCTTCTTTATGATAACAGTCTTTGCAATCTATTTAATGACAGCAATCTTCATCATCTTAATTTACTTCTTCTTCTTCTTCTTCTTCTTCTTCTTTTTTATCATCTCAGTCTGCAATTGCAGCTCAGCGATCAAGTCTCATTAAAGAGTCAAAAGAAATAAAAAAGATATTTAATCAGTTCTTTATCTGTGTTGAGAAGTGCAATGACAGACTTGTTTCTAGCAGCTTATTGTGATAGCTCTGAATTCAGTTTGAATTCAGTCAGACTTGTTTCTAGCAGCTCTCTTTAAACTAGCGTCAGAAATAAAGTTGTGCATTGCGACTTTGTCATGCGTGACAGTATATAGATAGAGCAGTCTGTGACTTCTCTTCATAATCTAGATAGATTTCATCATATGTGATACTGTTCACTCTACTCTTTTAATAGATTATGAGCTCAATTAGCAAAAAGCTTTCAACGTAATTAGATTGAAACACTTTAAGCATTTGATGCTCGACAACTTGATATGAAATCTATTCAAATGAGCAATCAGCGATCACTTACTACGCATTTCATAAAAAGATAAATAAGTACATTGACTTAGAGAAGTTCAGTGAAATTCAACAACTTACTACGCATCTCACAAAAAGATAAATAAGCACTCACATCAAGTCAACAGTCTACTACGAGTTTTCAAGAGAGCGAACAAATAGACATACTCAATTGCATCGAAGAATGCATAAATCTTCATCATCATTGATGAGATTAAATTCTTTTCACTTCACTCGTCAATTTATCTAATATCTTTATTTTTTTTTTCTTCGATTCTAACAACAAGCTGAGTCTACATCGCACGTCATGAACTTTAATGACTTCTTCGTCAAACAACAATCTGTTCTCATTCTCACTTGCAAGAACTGCAATCAATGATTTTCTCTTATGAAGAGATGACTCATTGAGAAAGACTTGTGATTCATTATTGAAGACAAGTCTGACTTGAATACATTCAACAGCATCATCAGCATCATCAGCGAAATTCAATCTTTCGACTTTGAAAGTCAAAAGATTGACGCAAAAGCTCATTACTGACTGATCATTTGCATTATCATTGATGATCAAGAACACATTGCAGACAAGATGTCAGCAAAAGAGATTTGAAATGCTCTGAGTTATAAATACAAAGAGAAGCTACAAATCACTGAAAGACAATATCTGATGAACTTCATTGATTATAGAATGTCAATGAATATCTTCATTAAAAAGACATGAACACATCTCGTCAAGTTGACTTGAAAAATCGTTGCAACACAGAAAGACATGAGCAATCTATTCAAGTCAGAACGTCACTTTCAAGTCTTACTTCAATCGCTGTCAGATGAATACACAGTCATTCAAGATATCATTGATGTGCAGAATAAGTCAAACGTCAAGAAGAAACTTCAAAAGCTACAAGAGAAGAAAGTACAATTGAAGATAACAGAGATTATGCTATGAGTCAAGCGAAGAAACGAACGTGAGCGCACTGATCATGAGCAGAACAAATGTAAAATCAGTCATTGTTGCAAAAGTCTTTCAAGCTTCGACAGCGATCAATTGCATCATCATCAGTTGTAACAATTTCTAAAATGTTTTCTTTGTAAAAATGAACATCATTTAGTCGATTGCTCTCATCTGTCTGCAGCTCAAAAGCTTGTGAAGAAACGCAAAGACAAAGACAAAACAAAGCACAAAAGCGCTGATGATTTTTAAATTCTCATTGAGCTTCTGAAGAACAAGCACAAGAAACACAGAGTCTACAACGCAAAAAGCGATGACTCTGAAATCTTTGATAACAATGAGAAAGATGAGAATGAGAAGAGCGAGAATATTGCAGCTCTGTCAAAGAACATTGTCAGTAAGATTTCTGAATTCAACTGAGTTGCAGATTCTGATGTCTTTTCACACATGACTGATCAACTTCGACTTTTTAGTGATTTTTTAGTTTGCATTAAAAGATGCATCATCAAAGTTGAAAAAGAAAAATTGTATGTCAATCACTGTGACACAGCAGTCATGCAAGATCATCCTGAAAACTCAGTTAAGCTGTTTTCTGTTCTTCATGTTTCTAAGCTTGAGATAAATATTCTTTTTGAAAAAAGAATGTGTAAAAAAGATCTGCAAGAAAGTTTTGATAATAAAGATTTATACATGCATGATAAGCAAAGAAAGCAAATGATTGAGACTTTAAAATGCAAAGATGTTTACATAGTAAAGAGAATTGCAAATGATCTTGATGAATTTGCATTACTATCAGCTATGCAGCATGATGTCTCATCAGCATTTTCAACGATGCACAGTTCAATGAATCTTGATGATTCAATGAATCTAAATCACTTCGCGTCTCACATTGATGTGATTCATCATGAGAATGAGATTGAAGTTGATCATGATCAACTTAGTTTTGCAAATGACAAAAGCTTCAAGTTGTACAAGCTGTGACATCATCATTTCACTCATCTTGAATCAGCAAAGCTTCACTAACTTCATAAAATCATCACTTTGAAAAAATTTATTTTCATTAACAACAGTCACAAGAATGTATGTGAGATATGTGCACTCATCAAGTTCATTAACAAATGAGAACACAATGTCAGCAATTGAAAGACAAGTATCTTGACTTTCATTTTCATAAATATCTGTGAATCACTATCATCATTTCTCAATAGCGAGTCGTACTTTCTAGAGATAGTTAACAATCACTTCAGAAAGACTTGATGCATTTCTTTGAAGCAATGATTCAATGCATCAGATGCTTTGCAAAAATGAAAACTCAGCATAAAGCTTCACAGCAATGTCAAACTTCTTTCAATACACAGTGATAACATCATGAAACTTAAAATCATCTTGAATGACTGATGCTCATTAATTGACATTGTTTTTCAATACATTGTCTTACACATGTTGATTCAAAATGAAGTAGTTGAAAGAATCATACACATCACAGAAAACTTGATGCAAGTCATGATCAAGAATGCTAAACTTTTCATTGAGTTCTGAGCAGAAGCTGCAAAGACAAATGTCTATCTGCAAAATTGAATCATCACAAAACTCTTGATTAATGAAGCTTTCATGATTTCAAAGAAAACATTCATCGAAATCAAGCTTTCAATTGATCATGTACAAGTATGAGAATGCAAATGTTACTCATACGTTGATCTCAAGTCATTGTCAATCGAAGACAAATGAGACAAATTCATGAACAGAGACAGATTCAATATCTTCATGAAGTATGTGAAAAATATTGACAAGCAATATTGTCTCTGAGTTTCAGATCTCAATCGAGTCATCAAGAGTCATGCTGTCAAGTTCACTGAAGATGAAAAGAGTGAAAACATGAACTTGTGACTTCACAAGCAGACATTCAACGTTCTTTCAGAGCAAAGATCTGTAAAAAGATCATCAAAGAATAATGTTTTAACTAACGTTTTAAAATCTGATGCTTTCATGATTGATGTTTCATTTAAATCAACTGATGCATTGAAGACTATCATGATTAACTTGAATGCACTCAATTCTAAAATCACATCACATACGTCAGATGAGCGCGAAGTTCACATGAATGTTCAAATCACTCAAAAAGTCTTTGCATCAAGCATGTTTAAGTCAGCAGCTCAAACATTTCTGCATGTAATCATCTCAAAGAGAAAAAGAGACAGCGAAAATCAACAACTGAAAGAACGCGCATTTAAGATTTTGCAAGCTATGATGATTTGATTTGTTACAGAGAAAGTTAATGATGATGAGAGTGATTCTGACATAAGCATGTCATAAACATTATTCAACGTCAATGAATCTGACTCTTCTAAAGCAATAAGAATTCTTACGTTGAACATTTACAAAGACGCAGTGCAAAACTCAGTTTGAAAGAAACTTTAAAAAGAAGCAATCAACGCAAAACTTGTGACGTTAGTCGTCAATGAAATCTGACAAGAAAAAGTGTCGCTCAAAAAGATCAACATCATGACAAGCAAATGAGTCTTCAAGTCAAAGATGCACATCAATGATTCTCTTGATAAACTGAAGACAAGACTAATAGTCAGAGATTTCTTTCAAATTCATGAAGTTGACTATGAGAATACTTTTGCGTCAATCATCAAGTTTGACACTTTGCAAGTCTTTTTAATCATTGCAACAATGAAGAATCTTGAACTTCATCAAGTCGATGTAAACAATGCGTTTACTGAATCATTTTTCAAAGAAATCATTTACATGTTTTCTTCATCAGAAGTGAAAGTTAGATTCAACTGTGCTCTGAAAGTTCTTCAAAGTCTTTACAATTTCAAGCAAGCTGCACAAGACTGACATGATCATTGTGTAACAACATTGTCTGAACTTGACTTCGCTCAATGCGTTGCAGACTCATGTCTTTTGATTCATGAGTTAAAAGAAATCATGTTGCTACTATATGTTGATGATATAGTCATCATTTTCAAATCATTGAGCAACATTAAATGATTTAAGCATGAGTTTCAATGTGTTTTCAAAGTCAAGAATCTGAAGAAAATGAAGAAAATTCTTGACATTCAAATCACTTGCAACAGAAAGGCACGAATCTTACGAATGAATCAAACTCACTATCTTCATGACGTTCTTGAAAGACTCAACATGAGACAAGACAAGCACAAGACAACAGATTTTTTAATGAATGAATATGATGCTCTTTGCTCAGCTGAACTTGAAGACGTGAGAATCAATCAGCATGAGTATCAACAAGTCATTGAAAGTTTCATGTATGCTGCAATTCACACTCATTTCAACATTGCTTTTGCTCTCAATCAACTAAGTCAATATCTCAGCAATTCTGCAAAACATCATGAACATGCTTTGAAGAAGTTGATATGATACATTCATTTCATCATTGATTTAGACATCACGTACGAAGTCAGTGAAAGCATGAAGTTAGTAGAATACTCTGACTCAGACTACATCTCAAACAGACTAGATTGCAAGTCGATTCTCATTTACATTTACATGCTTGATAAAGAATCAGTCTTCTGAATGAGTTGAAAGCAAAAGTTCGTTGTCACATTGATCATTGAGACAAAGTACATGACTTTATCAATCTGTGTCAAGAAAGATTTATGAATCAATCAAGTGCTCAAAAACATGAATCTGACAAAGTATCTGAGCATCAGTCACAGTCACGTTGATATTCTTGAGAAGATTACTCATCAATCTGTCTCATTCACACAGCTCAAGAAAGATAATCAAGCATCTCTTATGCTGATTAAGAATGTTCATATTCACGAAAGATTAAAGCACATTGACATCGCTTATCATCACATTCGAAATTTGCACAAGAAGAATCAAATTTCAGTGAACTTCATTTCTAGTCAAAATATGATAGCAGACGAATTGATCAAGTCACTATCTCAACAGAACTTCAAGAAATTCATTAAACAACTGAGACTGAAAAGCAGTGAAAGCTGAGAGACTTGTAAGCATTGAGTGAAAGTGTTAAGAAGTGCAATGACAGACTTGTTTCTAGCAGCTTATTGCAATAGCTCTGAATTCAGTCTGAATTCAGTCAGACTTGTTTCTAGCAACTCTCTTTAAACTAGCGTCAGAGATAAAGTTGTGTATCGCGACTTTGTCATGTATGACAGTATATAGATAAAGCAGTCTGTGACTTCTCTTCATAATCTAGATAGATTTCATCATATGTGATACTGTTCACTCTACTCTTTCAATAATCTGAAAGATAAACAAGATCTCACGTCAAACAATCAAACAAAAGCTTGCAGAAATGAGATTCATAATGAATGCTCAGATGTGATCTATGAATGATTTGAAAAATATGACAGATTCAACGTCTGCTATTTATCAAACTGCTATATAAGTAAAGATGTCAGATGAAATAACTCATGCATTTAAGAAAAATCTGAAGTTCTTTAAGTTGATCTGACGTGAAATCAAGACTTTATTAAAACTGAGTCGTTAAATAAAGTTAAATTTCTGAATCAAATTTCTGAATTTCTATTTTCAATTCTCATTTCAAAGCTTTAATATTTATCTCAAAGATGTAATTTGAATGCTTGAAGTGCTGTTTTAAATATTTATCACATTTGCTTCGTTCAACAGCATAATGAAGAAAGTCATCAAAGATATCTTCAAAATGAGATCATATCTTGTTAAAATGTTTATGAACTCAGATCTTTAATACGTTGAAGATGAGTTTTATGAGATTGTAATTCAACAAGTAGAAAGACAAATATCACATTTGACATTCATATCAATGATAAATCATCAATTTAACAAAATAAATAACTTATTTGACATTCATGTGAAATGATGAGTTCTTCAATTCAACTATTGTCATGAACATTTACATTATTCATGATGATTACACTTCTTGAAGTTGAAAAGAAACTGCATAGAAATAGCAGTTCATTTGCTAGTCATTGAAAGAAAGTCTTGTCGTTGAATTAATTCTTATGAATATCAATGCAGAATAAATATTCATTTTTTGTATAAATTGAAAGAATACTTCAGCAATGCTTTCTTGTTCTAAAGACTTGATAGTGAGCTGATTGATCAACAAAAGCATAGATTTGATGACATAAGCTTGTGATTTCATTGAATAAGAATTTATTCATGAACACAAGCTGCTCAATCATCAAACAAAGCATGTTTGCTATTCAATTCAAACGAAGCTCATTGTTTTGTTTGACTTCTACATGCTGTTCTTTTTTAATACTTCAGTCTCTTCTTTTCAGAATTCTTGATATCATGAATTAATGCACATTAATGTCTCACTTCTTTCATATGTATCAGATCATCTTTTTCTGCATGATTTACAACTGATTTTCAAGATAAACTATGAGATCATTTTCAATGATCTTGAAAATCTTTCAAGAAGCATCTTTGAATTGAAATTGAGATTTAAAAAATGAGTTATACATAAAGAGATTTTCTTGAACATTGTATACAGTGACAAAGCAACAATGAATCTCTTCAATGATTGTTGAAGAAGTTCAATGAAGTAGCAAAAGACATAGTATTTTGAAGTGCAGACTTGCAGAAAGTGATTTCAACATAGCTGAAAAAACATCAGAAATATCAATAAACAAAGAGATCTGAATAGCTTTAATTTCAAGCAATTGAAAGATGATGAGATTGATTTTTGAATTTCTTCTATAAATGAATCATCATGAGACAGAGTGAAAATGAATGTCAAGAATTCTAAATCTTTCTGCATATGCTAAAATCATGTTTCAATATCTCATTTACATCAATCATCAGAATACTCAATGATATATTTTTAAACATATGAAACATATTTCTCTACGCTTCTCTCAGTCACAATGAGTAAGTGAGAAGATGATATTTACTCTTTTGCAGCAAGATTATCACGTCATCAGATGAGAAGAAAAATGTGATGAGTGTGTTCAATTTTTGATTTTCAGAAGTCTGTAGCAGTGAGTTTAAACATGACTTGTCAAGAATTCAGCTTTTAGAGTATCAAATACGACAGATTCTTCAATCACTTACTGACTCAAAGTGAAGAAAGATTCTGATGAAATCAATCGAGTCATTTAATTGTTGAAATGAGATGCTTAGATTTATTTGAGACTAGTTTAAGACTAGTAGAATCATGTGATTTCTCTGTATTTAGACGAATCTTTCGCTTCATAGAATGAATATTCGAATACATTTATCGCTGCTTCAACATCGATTACAAGTACTTTCAATTGAGAATATAAGAAGTCGATTCGCTGAGAAAGAGTTAAGTGCTTAATGATTGATGAAACTGATCTTGATGAACATGATCTGCAGCTCGATTGACAGATCAAAGTAGTTAAACATGATTGTCAAATGAATCGATAGAAGTACGATCAACATATAATGCTGTGAGTAGAGAACGAATAAAACCGTTTTTTCTACAAAAAACGTGTATAATATCTCTTAGCGACTTTTTTGCTTCGCTTTTTTGACTTTTTATTATCTAAGCATACAAAAGTCATTAATTAAAGAATTATTCTGCTGTTGTCATCTTGCTGTCGTTCGTTCTACTAGCTAATCTGCTTGCAGATCTTTATCTCTCTATCTTCAGCAATGTTTTCGCAACGTGACGATAAATCTTTGTGTTACGATTCTAGCTACGCATCTTCGTTGATAGCTATGTTGATGACTATGTTAATGACTATGTTGATGACTATTCTGAAAGCTATCGTTGATCGCTCGTCACTAGAGCATAGACTTGTTTTGAAGTCAACTCTATTCAGAGTTAGCTTATGTTCTTCTGAGTCATATAGATAGTCAACTCTTTTCTTCTAAATACTTTTCTTTCTTAGCATTTATATACTCGTTACATTACACTCATATGACTCGCTTTATGCTGATCTCTAACACTTTGAATCAGCTCGTCATCAATAACTTTCAGCAGATAATCATATCTGAAAGGCTTGCTACTGTTCAATGCCGTCACTATTATAAGATCATGATCTCAGAAGCTACACATCAGCAGATTCATCTAGATCAGTGTGATCAGTACAGAAGAAGAAAATTTGTCAATTTGAATCATCACTTGATTCAGATCATCTTCATAGACTGATCGTGTCAAGTTGAATCATCAAGATCGAGTCGAGTTCTTGACTCATTAAGACTCAATTCGAGTCAGAATTCTTGATTCAAGTATTCAAGTTAAGTTGAGATGTTTGACTCAAGTAATTGAGTTGAATTAAAGAATTGAAATCGAGTATTGATTTGAAATTTTCGACTCAACTCGTCAAGACATGAAGATAGATAGATAGATATTCTATTATGACTTTCTATTATGACTCTCTATCATGACTTTCTATCAAATAGTCTTCATGTTTCTTTATCATAGCTTTTCTTCATGACTCTTCTTCATGACTCTCTATCAAACAGCCTTCATAGTTTCTTGTCATGACTTTCTATCATAGCTTTCTACCATAGTTCTCTACCATAGCTTTCTATCATAGCTCTCTATCAAAGCTTTCTATTAAACAATCTTCATGTTTCTCTTCATGTTTCTCTTCATGTTTCTCTTTATGACTTTCTATCAAAAAGGTAATGCAAAAAGATAATGCAAAGGCGAAAAACCGGAAAAATTTCTATATTTAGCTTTCTTGACGTCATATTTGATTGCTTGACGAGTCAAATCAAAAATCGATCACATCACATTGATGTTGAATATTCTGATATCAAGATTGAGACATTTCATCACTTTACATTACAGCGAATCATAGTTGAAATTTGAAGACTTCAAAACAATGATCAGACTTGTAAGCAAAGATTTATAACATAAGATTTACTGCTACTATTACTACATCAATTTGATCAATCTATCATTGAAGAGACAACATAACATGCGTCATTTTGCCTGATGTTTACGAGCTTTCTGCGCATGAGCGAGTTTACATGAAGTTAATTGAATAGAACATCTGACTTCAAACAGTGACATTTAATCAGAAGTTCAATTATCTTTCAGAATGACTCTTTGCAACTCATTCTATTAAGCTTCAAAATCAATTCTTTCAGATGTGAAATGACATTGATCATCGCTGTTGTTGACGACAAAGCGTGCGTTAAACACTCACTCGTCAATCTGTTTTTAAAGTTTTCTGCATCTCTGCTGACATCTCTGTTTGACTCAGAATATTCATACATGCAAACTCACGTCATCGAGATTTTGCATAGAACGCTAGTCACATAGAACATAAAAGATTGCATCTCAGATCACTTCTTTCGTCGAGATGCTGCTATCTCAGCTCATTAAGCAGAACTTTCAAAGAATGAAATTCAGCTGTTAGAAAGATGAAAGTTCAACAGCTATTGCTTATACATTGAAGCTCATTTTAGCTACATATTAAATGTCTCTAGAAGATATCAAAGATAGTGTTATGAGTCTGCATAGAGCGAATCATATGAGTGTATTCTAACTAGAAGTTTAAAGCTAAGAAAGAAAAAAGATAAAACACGTCATGAGTTTTACTCACGAAAACACGCTAGGTCGCTAGCGTGTTAACATCAGCTCTATGCTAGTTTATGATAGTTTGACATGATCTATGTTAGACTAACTTGAGATGCACGCTTGCAACATTACTCTCTTTCTTCATTTAGCAATGTTCTCATTGCTGCAGTTCAGTCGATCTTTCTTGAGTCAATTTCTATCTTGACTTGTTTGAATAATGTTTATGAAAGTCATTGATGACTTTCAAGCAATCTTTGAATTCACTTTCATTGACGTTGTATCAATGTAGATTGACGTTGTATTCTTTTCAATTGACACGATATTGTAGTCATTTATCTTGTTCGTAGTGTTTGAAATTCAATATGTTTTTCACTTTTCATTCATTTTCGTTTTCAATCACTATAGAATCAGATGACTCATTTTGTTGTTCTTCTAAAGCGTTTTTTGAATCTAGTTGCAGCAAATTTGATGCAAACTTTGAATGAATCTTCATAGTTGATGACAGTTTCAGTTGATATGCATGTTCAATCTCAATCAGAATCTTGAAGAGTTCTAGCATTTTATCGTCTAGCTTCTTTGATGATCGTAAGATCATTATGTTTCTAAAATTCAGAAACATCATGTCATCTATCTTGTAGATCATTTTCTTTCAATGCTTGTCAATCTGTTTCTTCATTGTGACTTTGACTTTTGCTAAGACTTGCTTGATCAATGTCAATGATCATTTCATGTGTTTGAATATATTCTTTGCTTTGTCTGCTTCGATTCTAGCTTAAGTGATCTCATATTCAATTGAGTTCAAATCGAAGCTCATATGAAAGTGAAAGCTTTTATTCAGAAAGAACGTTGACTGTTCAATTAATGATGAAATAGCATTGTTATTGATGAATTCAATCATAAATAATCAGATGAATCAATCATTTTGCATATATGAGCAATAGCTTCGTAGATATCATTTTACATTCTGATTCGCTCTTTCTGTTTGATTATTGATTTACGAATGATAGTCTGTAAATAGTTTCATCTTGATGTTGAGTCTCAGACATAGAGACTTTCAAACAATCGATATGAATTGTGAATCACGATTGAACATTATTGATCTGAGTAGTTCATGAGTTCTGAAGATTTATATCAACAGTAGCTTGACTGTTTGTTCTGCAAAGATTTCTTCATCATTTGATCAACATAATATGTCACGATTCTAGTCTTGTCAGACTCAGTCTTCTAGTCTTGCCAGATTTATTCTCGCTTCGTCATCTTGACTAGTCTTTATTGAGTCTAGCGTCGACTGAGAAATACACATATGTAGTCAGCTTCTTTTCTGTAGCTATCTTTCTTTCTTAGCATTTATCTTCTAGTTAAATGACACTCATATGACTCGCTCTATGCTGACTTCTAACATGATATATAATGTTGTTTCTTAGACAATCGATTTATGACTGTCAGAATCGCGTTGTTTTCATCACTTTCTGATAGATCAATAATGAAGTTTAATGATATGTTTTGTCATTGCTGCTCAAGTATGAGCAATGACTTCAGCAGTTCATTGATTCGATCTTTCAATGCTTTTGATCTACGACAAATGTAACAGTTTCAAATGTAGCGCTTGATCATCATTCTCATCTTCAACCAGCAATATGATTGTCTCAGCAAGTTCAACGTTCAATTCATGTCAGAGTGATCATTGATTAAAAGATCATGTGCTTTTCTTATCAATCAAGTGATCATTGACTGAGAAATTCATAGTTTATCATTTTTTCAGAGTACTTCATCAAGTACTTTGCAATTGTCTAGATTAATATCTTGACAAGTTTTTCTGTTCTGTTTCATGATTATTCAAATATCAAAGCACAGTTGATTCATTCAATTTTCAACTATAATTTGATTCTGAATAAAAATCATCTCTTCGACCGAATTTTCATTAACGTTCAATTCATGTTTCGAATCTGAGTCAGATTCTGAGTCAAATCTGAGCAAGATTTGAGTCAGATCTTGATCAGCTTTCTGATTATCTTCTTGATCAGCTTTCATTGACTGCAGTTCAAATCTGTCTTTTGACAATAGCATCTGATGCTGATATAGCTTTCAATCATCATTTGCTTCAACTGACTTAACATCTGACATTCTGATCAGCATGTTGACTTTCAGATTCTGTTTTTTCGACTGATATATAATCTTGAAGTTATATTCAAATAACTTCTCAGCTCATTTAGCTTGTCATCAAGTCAGTTCTTTGATGATCATGAAGTACTTCAAATTCAGATGATCAATGAAGATCTTGATCAAAATATTTGTACATTTCAATTTAAAGCATCAATGTTTCAAGCAGCGAATAATGATCAGCAGTTCTTTGTCATAAATCTCGTAGTTGCATTCTGCGAAAATCATGTTCTTGTTATAAAAGATCACTGAATGTAGAATGTCTTCATCATCATATTGAGACAATACTTCGTCGTTCACGTAGTTCAAGAAGTTCGTTTTCAGAATAGCTTCTCAGATTGAGTTGAAATGCTTCAAAACAAAGACTGTTGTCATTTATTGCTTTAGTTCTTCAAAGATCATCTGACAGATCTTTGTTCATTCAAAGAAGTGATTTTTTTGAATCAACTTTATCATGAGTTGAATGATCTTTGAGAAATTCTTTATGAATCATCGATAGAAATTGCAGAAGTCAATGAAGATCTGCACATGAGTCAACGATCGCGACACTTTTCAGCTTCAAATCACATTTACTTTTCAAAAGTTCATTCGTAGATCATTGATGAATATCAGTAGTTCAAGAAACAAGATTTTCTGAATCTTGAATTTGCACTTGTCAATGTTTATCTGCAAGTCGACTTCGCGAAGCTTGTTTAGCACTTCTTTCACATGAGTTCTATGTTTCTTCAAGATTTTACTGTAGATAAGAATATCATTCAAATATGTCTGACAGAATTTATGCAGACATTCAAACAATACATTGTTGATATAGTGCTGAAAGAACGCAGGTTCATTGATCAATTCAAAAAGCATTACTCTATACTTGTAAATGTTGAAGAAAGTAACAAAAGTAGTTAAATTTTCGCTTTCTGAACTCATTTGCAGTTTATTAAACGCAGTGATAATGTTAAGTTGAGTCAGATACTTACTGTCTTGAATTCGAGCTAGTACTTCGTTTATTAAGAGTATTGAATAACGATTTCTTTTGATCAGAGCATTCAGTTTTCAATAGTTTACACAAAAGCGAAGACTATCATCTTTCTTTTTGACAAATAGTATTGACGAAGCGAAAAGAGCTTTGCTGAGTGTAATAAACTTCTTCTTCAAGTTCTTTTCTAGATACTTCTTGATCTTCTGCAACTTGTGACTTGACATGAGATACAATCAACTTCTAAAAGACTGACTTTCATCTTCTAATTTAATCTTATGATTGTATGATCGATGCAAGAACAACTGCGTTGTCTTTTCTCTATCAAAAACATTCAGAAAGTCATGATAAACTATTGAAAGCTTCTTCTTCAGTTCATTTAATGACATGACAGAAGTCATTTCATTCAGTTTTGCGAAATCTTCGACTGAGCTAAGCGCTTTGTTGATTTCACTAATGATCAAGAAGAAGATCTTGATCTTCTTATTCTTGACTAAAGTTCAATATGCAGCGACTTTGATCATGACAATATTAACGAGTCTCTTTTTCTCAGTTGACTGAAAGAAACGAAGTTGATTGAGATTAACTTGAGTGCTTTGCTTTGCTATGAAAGCAGGTTCAATGAATCAGACAGATTCAATGAATCTATTCACTGATTTTCGATTCGAAAGTCTCTTTAAAATGATCATTGATGTAACAATCAAGTTCAAGTTCTTTCGTCTCATTTTACAGATCTTGTTTGACTCAGATCTGTGAAATGCTGATTGACTGCTTACTTTTGAAATGACAGATTTCGATGTTCAAATCTTCAACAATGATATTAATCAATCATTTGCAGAATTTACCAAAATTTGATTTCTTTTCAATCAAAGATTTTCAATGATTATCTTGTGCTGATCTAGACGAGTTATTAATAAAGACATCATTTCATTCTTGTGTTCTTGAATCATGATCGATGTATACAAAGCATGTGTAATCGACTTTTGATCAAAGATTTCATTATACAATCAAATTGACTTTGATTTTGACAGCGATATTGACTGAATATCAAAGTGTTCACATGACTTTAACATCAAAGATTCATTGATGAAAGTCATGTCAATGACTTTAGTATTTATCAGAGTGAAAGATCTGAATATCTTTTCTAAACTATTTAAGATGACGTCAACAATGAATGACTTGAAATCAAATGAATGTTCAGACATGCTGATGAAACAAAATATGAGTATATTGTTCTCAGTCACTACTTTAATGAAGACAGATCGTTTTTCAAATTCGCAGCGATCTCATGCACTTGAGTCGTTTTAAGACAATCATATGCTTTATGTTTTGACTTCTTGCATTTAAAGCAGAGTTCTTTCTTAAACAACTCTTTCTGAATAGAATCAAGATTCAATCTTCTGAGTTTCTTTCACGCAGAAACTGATGACGTAGATCGAGCAGACGAAGTGCTAGCGACAGAGCGAGCAGCTGAGATCGCTGAAGCTTTGATGATCAATTGAACGTTCAATTCAGTCAATCTAACATTGACTTGCATGCAAATGTTGATAAACTCGTTCAAATTCGTGATTCATTCATTGAGCGTTGCTCGTTGAAGGTCTAAGCTGATCTTATGCTGAAGATCATTTAGCAAAGTCTCGTTATTGTACTTTAGTTCTGCGCTGAATCTTTGAAATTTCATTCAAAATTCATGAAAGAAGATCTTGTTCTAATACAGCTTCAAGTACTGTTGTTGAGCTGTGTGATGACGATTGAGATCATTGTACATCTTATCAATGATTGATAGTACTTCTTCAACTTCTAGAAATGAGTTTAAGAAGATATTTTGCATGCGAGAAGCTATGTGCTTGGTCGCAACTTCACTGACTCAACTTTCAATGTAGATAATCTTCAACTCTTCGATAGAAAAGTGATTCTTGTTTGCCTTTAGCTTATTTTGCATTCGCGATAGTCAATTGTCTACATTCTGCGATGAATCTTCAAACAGTAAAGAATTCAATAATTTGATCAATTTCAAGAAACAATCTTCAGAGATTAAAGTGCTTTGTCAACTTGATGCAGTTTCTAAATGATGTATAATCACGTTCTTGTTTCTCATCTCTTTCTGCAGACGCATCTGTGCAGCTTTCAACATGATGTTTATCTCGTTGATATCTTCTAACATCTGAATCATGTCATTGTGAGTCTTGATTTCGATGTCGTGCTGTTGACATATGTACTTGATAAAGACAATGATGTCATCTGCTTCATGAGTGCTTATTCAAGCATTCAGTTCAGTGCTGATGCTGATCTTGATCATTTCGTGATTAAAAAGCAACGCGTTCGTGTTTTTTTCTTCTGTATCTGATGATGCATTCGTGTCTTCTTCTTCTGTATCTGTTCAATTCTGTGATAGAAGTGATTTTCTTCTAACATTTTGAAAGTCATAGTGAGCAATGCTTACTGATTCTGATTCTGTGCTTCTAGTCATGATATGAATAGAAAATTGCTGGTCGAAATTTCAATGTTACTCTATTGAACTTTCTGAGTTTGAGCAACAACTAGTACTTTATTGAACTTTCTGAGTTTGAGTACTGCTGAAATTTCTGATTTCTGATGATGAGCTCAATAAAGAGTTAGTCAAGAGCAACGCGTTCATGTTCTTTGATTCTGATTCTATCGAAATTTCTGATTTCAAATCAAGATTCTTTTTTAGAAATTTCTGGTTTCTATCAAGCTTTCTGAGCTTAAGTTCTGATTCTGCTGTCAAAATTTCTGGTTTCGACTTTTGATTTGAATTGTGTAGCTTGTTTTTATATCGTTTACACGTTGATAGCAAGATTAATGAGCTTTGAACTAATGTTATGAGTCTGCATAGAGCGAATCATATGAGTGTATTCTAACTAGAAGTTCAAAGCTGAAGAAGAAAGAAGATGCAACACGTCATGAGTTTTACTCACGAAGGCACGCTAGGTCGCTAGCGTGTCAACATCAGCTTTATACTAGTCTATAATAGTCTGACATGATCTATGTTAGACTAACTTGAAGTGCACAATCGCAACAATAATTAGCGAGTAATTTTTTGTTTCAACAATGAATATTAATTGTAATTTTAATAAAACGTCTTAATCTTTGAATTTACGATTTTTATCATTATTTTTAATTTTTTAATTTTGCTTTTTCTTTTCTTGCTTTTTAACTTGATAATATTCTAATTTTTGAATTATCAATCTTATATTTCTAAGTTTTGAAATTTAAAACAATCACAACACATGCATAATAAATCTTGAAAAAGAGCATTACATGCAAGACAGAGTAAATCTAAAGAATGATTAAACGACAATGAATTGCATGAGTTGCAGCAATGCAAGTTCGAAGATGATTGCAAGCAACGTTGACATGTTGCAAGAAAACAGCGACGCAAAATCACAACGCTTATGCAATGATGAAGAGAAGATAGTTGATATTATTGATTTATTAATAAAGACATCAACGTTAGAGAAAAAGATGAGCAAAGATTACTTATGAAAAGAAATAATATTGAAGCTGATGTGTCATCTTCGACTCGATTCAGAAGAAAAACATCACATGACTCAAATGCATTCATCACAAAGAATGTACAGAAACTGAAGACATCAGTTCAACTGCTAAGCAAGCAGTTACAAATGCAGAAAAATACGAGTTTCTCATCGAAAATCATGTCATGAACAAACGTGACAAGAGAAGAATTATTAATGAGAAAGCAACATTTCAAAGAGAAATCATCATCGCTTTGCAAAAGATGCAAAGTCATGATAAAGATAGCAGACAGAGAAGAAATAGAGAAGATGCAGAAGAAGATCATTAAGCAGATTCTTCAGAAAATAGCAGACATGTCAATGAGTCAATGAAATCTGATCATGTTTCTTTGCAAGCTGAGTAGCAAAGACATCTTTCTTCATGCAATCAGTTCAAATGCATAAGCAAATCTGAAAAAGACTTAAGAATGAGCAAAAGAAATTGCAAACTTGATGCACATATCACAATGAATCTTTGCAATGCTGACATATGAGATGCACATTACAATTGACATGAGCAATCAGAAGAAAGTCATTAAAAGACTGATAAAGAATAACATAAGACTTCATGAGAATCTGAAGATTTTAAAAATAGTCTGACTCAAGAAAGTAGCAAAGAGCGAAAAGACTCATTCATCACTCATCATGAAGATAACAATCAAAGTGATGACAAATTGATTGATGAACATGAGAATGCTAAATGCATATCATGAATGTGCATGTGAGCTGTTCAAGAAGAACTGTTGCATTACACAGTGCTTCAAATGTTAAGAATTTAATCACATGATCAGATTCTGCAGAAAGAATTAACGCTGCGTCAAGTATGCAGACAAACATCACATCAAGAAATGCATGATGTCTTCAAATAAAAGATGTTGTATTAACTGTAACGAAAATCACGAATTCTGAAGACACATTTGTCTCAAATGACAACAGCAGATGAAACAAGTGTTTGAAATTTATAAAAACAGATCATTCAGATATTCAGAAACATCTAAATACAATCATACATTCTTGCAATTCTTGAGCTTTTTGCTGTCTTCAAGCTTTGCAGATTCAATGAACTCTTCAAGTTCAATAAACTTTTTGAGTTCAATGAATTCTTCAAAGTTCACGAATTCTTTCAGTTCAACGAACTCATCAAGCTCAACAACAGTTATGTTAAAAACACACAGTCTAGTCGCTCATGAATCAACATGACAAATGATAGAAGTCAAGAAGAGACGCGTCAATCATTTCTCTTACGTAAGTAGCGACTCAGTTGAGACGTTGTCTGAGCAGAGTCAGAAATGACAAATCAGAAGATGAAACAGACTTTTAATAATTGAAGACATTCAAAGAGTCTTTTCTTTGCAGAGTCAATAACAGCTACAAATAACTTTATGATAAAACAATCTTTTCTACAAATATTGCAGTACAACATCAGAAAATCATTGAAAATTCAGAAATCATTTTTAATCAACAGAGAAGTTCGTGATTTCAACATCGTAATCATACAGAAGCAGAGTTGCAACATTAACGACACTCAATCATTTAACTCAGCTCACAACTTCTTTTATCTAGTGAAAAACACATCATCACAGTTAAGAACATGCATATATGTGAACAAATACTTAAGACTCAATCAATGAATGATAGAAACAGCTGAGTTAAACATCTGCTTAATCAGAATATTAACTTACAACATAGATAACAAAACGCAGATGTTGCAACTTGTTAAGATCGTGCCTAGATCATTCAACCAAAGAAACTCAAGACTGATATGTATGTATTGCTCTTTAGAGGTAGCTATAACAAGACATTAAGAATACAGAAGAGAAAGAGTGCAAGCTCTTCTATAAATAATGGCTTGAGACTGCGCTAGGCTCGATACAGATGTGATGTAATATGTCAGATGTGTTTGTCTAAAAGAATGATGAAAGAGATGAATGAAGAAAGTGCTGAACAACGAGAAGAAGTGCTGAGAATGACTCGAAGAGTTCAATAGAAATGCGCTAGGTTCAAACTAGACATAGCGTCATCTGAACTCTGATCGGTTCAGACATGTTCATAACACAACTTATAAATGTTTACAATTTGTGTTCATTGTTCTTTACATCTACAGAGAAATCTTCAATCATTTCTCGCTTAAGTGAGTTACTTAAAGATGATTGCAAACAACTGATCATGAAAGATTTCAATCTACATCACTTTCATTGAAAAGAACGAAGATGCTTCACTCAACATGCAGCGATCAACAGTTTACTTGACATCATTACTAACACTAAGCTGAAATTATTGCTGAAATCAGACATTATTACTCGCAAGACTTACAATCAGTTTACAATTATTAATTTAGTCTTTAGCAGCGAGAAAATACAGTTCATGACACTTAATGTTAGAGATCTGACTAGAGCGAGTCAGATAGAGATGTCATTTAACTAGTAGATAAATGCTAAGAAAGAAAGATAGCTACAGAAAAGAAGCTGACTACATATGTGTATTTCTCAGTTGACGCTAGACTCAATAGAAACTAGTCAAGATGACGAAGCAAGAATAAGTCTGACAAGACTAAAAGACTGAGTCTGACAAGACTAGAAGACTGAGTCTGACAAGACTAGAATCGTGACATTATTTCTTTTCTTCAATGATTCATGTTTGCATGAATGTATTTTCTGCTCAACTCAATTGATGTCTGTTAAATCATGATTGGTTGAATTGTTGATTAGCGCGATTTGTTCAAGTATCAAATATGAAAATCATCAATGATCTTCTGAGCGTTCATAAATTCATCATCATCAGCGTTGTATCAATTGAGATTATTGTCATAGTCATTTCATTTGACTCTATACTGAAGTCATCTTCAATATCGACGAGAATTCAATATATCATCAATTTTTCACTCGTCTTCGTCATTTATCACTATTGAATCTGAGAGTTCATTCTTTTAATCAGGCAAGAAATCATCAACGACAGAGCGAAGCAAATCAGAATGAAATACATCATGAATATGCATAGACTCTGATAATTTCAGTTTATATGAAGAATCAACGAAATTTAGATTGATGAAAGAATCGAGCATTTTGTCATCTAGCTTCTTGAAAAATCTCGCTGTAACGATGTTTCTTTCATTCAGAAACATCTTTGATTCAATCTTATAATCAACTTCTTTTCTATGTTTATTGACTTGTTTCATCATTTGTTCTTGTGTTTTGACTAGTGACTCGCGAGCAAACTTCAGTGTTTTGTTCATATGTTCAGATATATTCTCGACTTTAGTCGTCTGCAAGCGTTCATGAGAACTTTCATATTCAATGACATTGAATTCAAAGCTCATACAAGAATGAAAGTCTTTGTTTAGAAAGAAAGAGATTGAGAAAATGACTGAGAACAGAGCATTATTGTTAATGAACTCGATCATGAGTAGTAGCTTAGCTCAGTCATTCTACATGTACAAACAGAAGAATCAAAAATATCTTTCAACGTTCTGATTGACTCATTCACTTTGATCATTGATCTGAAAGTGATAGACTGTGAAAAGTCAAAGATTAATGTTTAGTCTTTTGCAAAGCGACTTTCATAAAATGAAGGTAAATTGAGAGTCTTGATTCAAAACAATGAAATCAAGTAAATCATGTATTCAATATATTCACTGAAGCATTAGCTCAGCTGTTTTTTCTGCTGTGATTTCTTCGTCATCAGTGAAGCAAGAAATATAATGTTGTTTCTTTGTCAATTTACATATCACTGTTAGTATGATGTTTTTGTTTTTAGAAGAAGATAAGTCGATGACGAAATTCATGACTATGTTCTTTCATTGCTGTTCAAATATGAGTAGAGAATGTAGTAGTTCATTGAATTTATTTCAAGAAGTCTTTGATCGCTGACAAATGTAGCAGTTTCAAATATATCAATCTATTGTCTTTTGCATTGAAGATCAATAGTAGTATCTTCTTATGATCTTCATCGTTCTGAGAATTTCGAAATGATCAATAGAAGATTGATCATGAACTTCTTGAATTAACTTCATTTGAAGATGCTCATTGAAGAAAACTCATAAAAGATCACTCTGATATAGTATTTCGTTCTGAACTCGACAATTTCTTAATTTAGTATCTTTATATTGAGCTTCATCTTTTAATACAACTTCACGAAGTAGAATATAATTCTCGTTGATTCTGTTAGCTTCTAGAATCAATCAATAAATTGATTCATCATTCTCTTTCTCTTCTAGATCAGTGATTTTCATTCGATTCAACGTAAGAATTGTAGTTTGCTGATAGCAACATTGTTTATTCTCGAAGCTTCTAGAAACTGAATTGACTTGATGAGTCAATGCATTGACTTTGATGTTTTGTTTACCTGAGCAATACATGATTTTGAAGTTGAAGTCAATGAGCTTTTGTACTCAACGCATTTAACGTTTACTTAGCTCTTTATCTTTCATTAATGACGTTAAAGCTTGATGATCAGTGAACATCTTGATGAATAACTCAGTCAATTTCAGCTCAGATCATCAATGCTTGAAGACACGAATGATTGCTAGTAGTTTCTTGTCATAGATCTCGTAATTGCACTCAGCGAGACTCAGATTCTTGCTGTAGTAGATTATTGAATGCAATGTTTCTTCATCATCATACTGAGAAAGTATGTCATTGTTGACGTAGTTGAATGAGTCTGTTTCAAGAATAGTCTTTCTATTTTGATCAAAATGACGAAGAATAGAGACTTCAGTCATTCATTTCTTCATATGATCAAAGATTGTTTGACAAGCTTGATCTCATTCAAATATCATCTCTTTTTGAGTTAGTTGAATCAGAAAATGAACAATCTTTGAAAAGTTCTTTATAAAACGTCGATAGAAATTGCAGAAGTCGACGAAGAACTGCATCTGAGTGAGGTTTGTAGAAGTAGATCATTCAACTACTGCTTGTACTTTTCTGAGATTCATCTTTAGTTCTTCAATGAATAGCAATAGTCTCAGAAAGAAGATCTTCTGAACATGAAACTTGCATTTGTTTATATTCACCTGAAGATCAGTCTCTCGTAGTCTATGTAGAACTAATCGTACGTGTCGCTTATGTTTCTTCAGTGTTTTGCTGTAGATGATAATGTCATCTAGGTAGGTCTGACAAAACTGATGAAGATAGTCAAATAGCACGTCGTTCATATAATGTTGATAGAAAGTCGAGTCGTTGATTAATTCGAAAGACATCACGTGATATTTGTAGAAATCAAAAGAGGTGATAAAGATAGTCAAATCTTCGCTACCTGAATGCATGCGTAGTTTGTTGAACGCGACAATGATGTTCAATCGAGTCAGGTACTTACTTTCTTGTATACGAGCGAGAGTCTCGTCTATTAATGGCAAAGGGTAGCGATTTCGTTTGGTCAAAGCATTGAGCTTTCTGTAATCGACGCAGAAACGCAAGCTATCGTCTTTCTTTTCGACGAATAGTATGAGCGAAGCATATGAAGCTGAGCTAGAAGATATAAAGTCTTTATT
>JAABUL010002911.1_pt1 | contig 26980 bp, 11 predicted proteins | sample 5559151 | NCBI WGS metagenome assembly JAABUL01 (sample SAMN10711876, study PRJNA513368) | rock metagenome | isolation source: Antarctica rocks | place: Antarctica: Victoria Land, Pudding Butte sud | reverse complement strand
GCATGTCATTGAAGGCCACACCAAAGGGTCTTCTGGCAGCCCTCGCGGCGCTCTGCATCATTCTGTTGCAGGCGCCCGCGCTTAGAGGGGGCATCGCCAATGCCGCACATGTGACCGCTCCGGCGCGCCACACTGCCGCGGTACACTCTCGCCACGCCGCCGCGGTCCACCACGGTATAGCGCCGCGCACGGTGACGACCGGCGCCACGACGCCGATCAGCTTCGTGGCCGACCTCGGCTCCGGCATCGGGCCGCTGCTCGTTGTTCCGGGCTCGTCGGCCTCGGTTAGCCCTCTCGCGGGGCCGATCGGTACGCCGATCACGGTCACGGGTAATATCACCACGGGCGACTTTTTCCCGGCGCCCATCACGGTGACGCTCAACATCACCGACGCGAGCAACACGCTGGTGTACTCGAGTACCTATCCGGTTACTGGCACCGGCACGTTCTTGTTCACCACGACCGTCCCGCTGACGACGGCGATCGGCACGGCTCACGCTGTCGTCTCGGCGCACGGCGCGTTCACGGGTGATTCCGCTGAGACGGACACGGCCGGTACCGGCGCGGCCGGTACGCAGCCGCTGACCTTCACAGTCAACCAGCCGTCGGCGAGCCTCTCGCCTGCCAGCGGCCCGCGCTGCATCACCTCGACGCTCGCGCTGACCAACTTCGCACCGGGCGTCGCGGTCGTGCCGACCTATGTCTACACGACAGGGACGGGCGTGGGCGTGACGACCACTGTCGCGCTCAACACCATCACGCCGACCGCGGCGACGCCGTTCTCGACGTCGGCGGGCGATGTGACGAGCCTGATCACGATCCCGAACTCGATCCCGTACAGCACGACGGGCGTGATCTCGATCTCGGCTCCGTACACGGTTCCGGCCCTCCTGGGTGGCTTCCCGGTCTACACCCCGGTTACGCCGACCCTGTCGACGTCGGCCGCCGCCCCCGGCCTGTTGAGCGGACCGCTTGGCCCCAGCTTCACTGTTGGTACCAGCAACACGATCAACCTGTCCGGCACCAGCTTCCAGAAGGGCTCGGCGATCACCCTGACGGGTGCGCTGTCGAGCACGACTCCGTCCAGCGTGGTCTTCTCGGCGACGGCGCCGATCACGACCGACGGATCGGGTAACTTCGCCGCGACGGCGCTGTTCACGGCGACCGCCGCCGGTACCTACACCGTCACGGCCTCTGACCTCAATAGCTGCAACGTGGCTACGACGACGATCCAGGTTGTGTCGGGCCCCGTGCCCGGTCCCGCCGTGTCGACGCAGTACTTCGCTGAGGGGTACACGGGCCAGGGCGCCAGCAATGGCAAGGCCAGCTTCCGTACCACCTTCGATATGCTCAACCCGAACGTCAGCACGGTCGTTGTCACTGACACGTACCTGCTCGAAACGACGAACGAGGATATCACCACCACCACGTCGGCTCCGAATGTCGTGGTCGTGACGCACACGCTGCCGGCCCTGGCCGACGTCCGTGTCGACGCGATGACCGACATCTCTAATGGGGTGGTCAGCAGCGGCCCGAACGTCGGGGCGCACCTGCCCGGTACCGACCAGAAGTTCGCGACGGTCATCCAGACCGCCGGACTACAGGGTGTCGGTCAGGGCGCGGCTATCCAACCGGCGCTCAATCTCGGCGGCATCGTCCGCGGCGTGGCGGTCCAGCGCTCGATCGAGCGTACGGCCAACAGCGGCGCGCGCGATGACGGCGACACCAGCCTCGGCTCGACGGCCGCGAACACGAGCTTCTACTTCGCCGAGGGCTACACCCGCGGGACGTTCCAGGAGTATCTGCTCCTGCTGAACCCGAGCCCCACGGTTACGGCCACCGTCCAGATCCTACGCGTGCCCGAGGGCGGTGCGACGACTCAGACGCCGCTCGTCGATGGGCTCGTGCTGGCGCCGCACCAGCGCTTGACGCTCAACATCAACCGCCTCAACGCGCTGTCGTCGCAGGCCTCCATCGGCCTGATCGTCAACAGCATGGACAACCCGATCGTGGCCGAGCGCACCGAGTACTTCGGCCAGGGTAATGGGTCGTCCAAGCCCGGTGAGAGCATCGCCGCCGGTCTGACGACCGCCGCGAAGCAGTTCAGCTTCGCGTACGGTTCGCTCACGGCGCCGATCACCTCGGACGTGCTCACGTCTATCACACCGAGCGCCGAACTGGCCCAGACGAAAGATGACCGGCCGTTCATCGAGGTCATCAATCCGAACATCGCCGGCCAGCTGATCGCGGGCACCTACTCCGGGTCGGCGGCGGCCCCCGGTCCGGCCGCTCATGTGACGATCTCGCTGCGTGGTGAGAATGGCCGTTTGCTCGGCTTCTTCTTCACAGACGTGGACGCCGGCGCGCGCTTCACGCTGACCTACAATGACCTGACCAGCAGCTCCAGCGGCATCGGCTTCCCCGGTGTCCCGACGGCCGCTCCGACTCGCGCGGGCGTCTTCAGCGCCGTCGTGTCGAGTTCTGAGCGTGTCGTGGCTGAAGAGGCGCAGTACTACGGTGAGGGTGGGGCAACCCCGGGTGGTAATCCCAACAACGGCGCCCCCGGCCTTGACCTTGTTGGCGCTCCGTCGGGCGAGACGAACGTGCTCTTCCCGAACCTGAACGTCATCGACCCGGCGAGCCAGTTCCCGTTGGCGCACACGATCTTCCTGTACAACCCTGGCGTCAACCCGACGCGGGTCAGTGGGACGTTCTTCGGCGCCGCGGGTGTGGTCGCGCACCAGGTCTACACGATCCAGCCCGATGCGATCGTGGCGATCGGTGAGAACAGTTCGTACAGTTCCGGTACCGCGATCAGCCCGACGGCTTCGATCCCGGTCGGTACGACGGGCGCGGAGTTCTCGACGGTGCAGCAGCGCGGTATCATCGCCGGTGAGCAGGGCACGGCTTACGAGACCTTCGTGGCCGCCCAGATCACGCACTCGGCCGATGGTTCGCAATGGTGGGGTACGCAAGGCCTCTACCCGCTGCCGACCGCCTGCAACACGCCGACCGGCGGCCCGATTCCGACCGGCTGCCCGTAAGCTGAACAACAGCGCGAGCGCCTTGCTCGCCCTGGGATGACTAAGACCCGCCGGTGGGGCGCAGGACATGTCCTGCGCCCCACCGGCGTTTTTGTCTTCTTCTCCCGCCCTCTCTTGATCGACGCTAGTCTTTCTCCTTCTCACCCCCGCCCATGGCTAACTGGATAATCTGCCCATGGGCTATCATTAAGGGTGGATACCACTTTTATACAAGGAGTACGACTTACATGACAGACACTGCGGGTCCCGCCTACGACGTTGTGGTCATCGGCGGCGGACCGGGCGGCTACGTCGCCGCCATTCGCGCCGCCCAACTCGGGCTCAAGGCCGCCGTCGTGGAGAACGCGGAGCTTGGCGGCATCTGCCTCAACTGGGGCTGCATCCCCAGCAAGGCCATCTTGCGCAACGCCGAGGTGTTGAGCCTCTTCAACCACGCCAAAGACTTCGGCATCTCGGTCGAGAACGTCACGGCCGACTATGGCGCCGCTATTGCCCGCTGCAAGAAGATCGTGGATACCCAGGTCAAGGGCGTCGGCTACTTGATGCGCAAGAACAAGATCGACGTGGTGCGCGGAACCGGCCGCCTCGCGGGCAAGGACCGCGTAGCCGTCTCGGGCGGACCCGACGGCGACCGCGAGTTGCAGGCCAAGAACATCATCATCGCCACCGGCTCGCGCGTCAAGCCGCTGCGCGGCGTCGAGATCGACGGCCAGAAGGTCGTCTCGGCCAAGGAGATCTGGGGCGTCGATACGGCTCCCGAAAAGGTCTTGATCATTGGCAGCGGCCCCATCGGTGTTGAGTTCGCCACCGTCTATAGCGCCTATGGTGCCGATACCACACTCGTCGAATTCCTGCCGCGCATTGTGCCGCTGGAGGACGAGGAGATGAGCGCCGGGCTGACCAAGGCGTTTAAGGGCCGCGGCATCACCATGCTCACCGACACGGCCGTGCAAAAGGTCGACGCCTCGGGCGAGCGGGTCAAGGTCTACCTCGCGCCGGTGCAAGGCGGCCAGGTCGTCGAAGTCGAGGATTGGGACACCGAGGGCGCGCAGGAGCGCACGACGGAGCAGGGTCAGGGCAAACCCCAGATCGTCGAGGTCGACCGCGTGATCCTGGCCGCCGGCTTCGTACCCAACAGCGAGGACTTGGGCCTGGAGCAGGCCGGCGTCACCACGAACAAGTACGGCTTCATCGAGGTCGACGACCGGCTACAGACCAATGTGCCGGGCGTCTACGCCATCGGCGACGTCACCGGCAAGCTCAATCTGGCGCACGTCGCCTCGGCGCAGGGTGAGATCGCGGCCGAGGCCATCGCCGGCCACCACACGGTCAAGCCCGACTACGACGCCATGCCGCGCTGTACCTACAGCGCGCCGCAGATCGCCGCCATCGGCGTGACCGAGGCGCAGGCGCGCGCGAAGGGTCTGGAGATCAACGTCGGTAAGTTCCCCTTCCGGCCCAATGGCAAGGCTATGGCGCTGGGCGAGACCGATGGACAGGTTAAGATCATCGCCGACGCCAAGACAGGCGAGATCCTGGGCGCGCACCTGATCGGTCCCGACGTGACCGAACTCATCGCCGAGTTCGCGCTGGCGCGCACGCTTGAGTCGACGCCGTCGGAGTTGGCGCGCGCGGTGCACCCGCACCCCACGCTCTCCGAAGTCGTCGCCGAGGCCGCGCTCAACGTCGAGGGCCAGGCGATCAATATGTAGCCAATTGAATTGCCGCTAGCCTCCGGCCATCGCCCCCACGATCATGAAGGGCTCCGCGCCCGCCGCGATCGCGGCGGGCAGCAGGGCATCCGGTGGCTCATGGGATAGATCTTGCGCGCAGGCAAAGAACCGCACGAATGGCCGGCGGCGCTGCGTCACCTGATCGCGGGTCGTCCCGCGAAGCATCGGATACGCGTCCTCGAGGGCGTCGAGGACGGAGCGCTGCGTGGCCGGCCCCTCAACCTGGAGGACCACGTCGCCCTCAAGACGGGCCAGCGTCCGCAGGTGCGCCGGGAGCATCACGCGGATCATGGCAGTGTCTGCACTTCGACGGAGAGGACGGCGGGCAGATCGCGTACGATGGGGCTCCAGGTATCGCCGCTGTCTGCTGATGCGTACACCTGCCCGCCGGTGGTCCCGACGTACACGCCGCAGGCGTCGAGCGTATCAACGGCCATCGCGTCGCGTAACACGTTCACATAGCAGTCGCGCTGCGGCAACCCGGTCGTGAGCGCTTCCCACTCATGGCCGCCCGTCCGGCTGCGATACACCCGCAGCTTCCCGTCGGGCGGGTAATGCTCGGAGTCGCTCTTGATCGGGACGACGTAGATGGTGTCTGGTTCGTGCGCATGCACGGCGATCGGGAAGCCGAAGTCGGACGGAAGGTTCCCGCTGATCTCGCGCCACGATTCGCCAGCGTCGTCGCTGCGCATGACGTCCCAGTGCTTCTGCATGAAGAGCACGTCGGGGCGCGACGCGTGCATCGCGATGCGGTGGACACAATGGCCGACCTCCGCCGCGGGATCAGGAATACCCTCCGAGCGCAGGCCCTGGTTGATCGGCTGCCAGGTCGCGCCGGCGTCGTCGCTGCGGAAGGCGCCCGCGGCCGAGATCGCGACGACGATCCGCGCGGGATGGCTCGCGTCGAGCAGAATTGTGTGCAAGCACATGCCTCCGGCGCCGGGCTGCCAGGAGGGTCCGGAGGTGTGGCGGCGCAGTCCGGACAGCTCGTGCCACGTCTGGCCTCCGTCCACGCTGCGGAACAGCGCGGCGTCTTCCGCGCCGGCGTAGATGGTCTCCGGATCGGTGGGGGACGGTTCGAGATGCCACACGCGCGCGAACTCCCAGGGGTGCTGCGTGCCGTCGTACCACTGGTGCGTGCCGGGGACGCCGTCGTAGACGAACTCGTGACCGACTGGGGCCCACGTCTTGCCCCCATCGTCAGAGCGTTGAATCTGCTGTCCAAACCAGCCGTTGGACTGCGACGCATACAGCCGATTCGGGTCAAGGGGCGAGCCCGTGAGGTGGTAGATCTCCCAGCCCCCAAAGTGGGGACCACTGACCTCCCAGCGGTCGCGTGCGCCGTCCGCCGTCAGCACGAAGGCGCCCTTGCGTGTTCCAACGAGGACCCGTACTCCACTCATCCTGTACTCCTTCCCGCATCTTTCTCTATTTTTCCACAGAGGCGCATCGGCCACGCCACTATGATAGCACGAACGTTCTACGAAAACTTCTCGAATCTTGCGCTGATGACGGTTGTGCCGGCCGAAACGGACCTCGGGGCGCCCAAAGAAAATTCACCCCCCTCTCCCATGTGCGGGAGAGGGGGGTGAGGGCGATTGGCGGACACGGCGCGGGAGAATCCACAAACCGTGCAAGCGAGCTCGCCGCTTACCTACTGCTTACCTATGTGCGATGTGGCGCCGCGGGCACAGGGGCAACGAGCCGCGCACGCCGGTGCAGGCCGGCGAGACCGGCGCCGGACGCAACGCGAGCGCGCCCATCGTCGGGTCCCGCTCGACCACCACCGGACGGTCGGCCCGCGCCTCCACGGTGAGCGCTGCGCGATCCCAGCGCCCGCGCCGGTAGGACGGCGCGGCCACGAGCCGCGTCGCCAGATCACCGGTCACGAGATGGACCGAGCCGCCCGCGGGCAGCGTCAGCGCCAGCGTGGTCCGTGCGATGGGACGCCGCGGGCCGCGACCGGCCGCGGGGATGGTCACTGTCACGCGGATGTGGGCCGTCCGTGGTCCCGCGTTGAACAGGTCGAGCAGCCCCTGGCGCCCGCGCGGGCGGAGGCGATAGGTGGTGGCCGGCCGGTCGACCCCCTCCGTCCGGCCGAGGATCACCAGGCGTCCGGCCGCGTCGCGCGCGCGTACCTGGCGCGTCGTCATGAGCGGGAGATCGCTGCGCACCTCCGCGCCGACCAAGGGATACCCCTGCGCCAGCGTATCGAGAGGCTCGACCGCGTCCTGTCCGGGCGCGACCGTCACGATAGCCGTGCGTTCCCGCACCACGCCATCCTGCTGCACCGCCAGACGCACGCGGGCGATGGCAGGGCCGCTCAACGGGTTGTGCAGCACCAGGTCTTCGCCGAGCGCGGCCCAGCCGGGCCGCGCGGCTTGACCGGCCGCCGCGGCGAAGTAGCGGTCCGTGCTGGCCCCGCGCGGGGTCGGCCCGACGTAGAGGCTGCCCAACACGCTCCCCGCGTCGGCGGTCACGATGGGGCGCCCACCGCGCGGGTAGACCAGCGTGGCCCGCGCCACGCCGCCGCTGATCTCGGCCCGGTTACGCGGGAAGGAGCCCAGGTCACCGCTGAAGCGCAGGGTACGGCCGTCGCCAACCGGCGCGCCGGAGGCGTCCGTGACCCGCGCGGTGACCGTGGCCTGCATCATCCCATTCGCCAGCGCGAGGGGTTTGCCGGCGCGCAGCGCGACCACGGCCGGAGCGCCTCCCTGAACGATGAGCGTCGCCATGGCCGTGCGCGTGCGCGCCACGCGGCCCGCCTGGCTCTGCTGGGCTAGCACACGCACCCGGTACACACCGGGGCGCGTCGCGCCGTCGAGCGTGACCCGCAACGCGGGGGCCGCCGGGCCCTGGCCGGGGCTAAACAGGTTGACCGCTGTCGTCGCGGGATAGGCGGTGAGGCCCGCGGGCAGGCTCGCCTGATCCACCGTGAGGGCCGCGAAGTCTCCTTCGCCGCCCGTCGGGCTTGTCCCGCGCGCGGGGGAGAGGCGCAGCGGGATGGTGACGGCGCCGCCCGCCTGTGCCACGCCGCGCCCGGCGACGAGGCTGAAGTCGACCGCGGCCGTCGCGGGCGGCGTGGTCGCGGCGACCCAGGGGCTCAGGCGGCCCGAGGGGTCGTAGGAGGCTACCTCCGCGCTATAGCGCGCGCCACGTAGCGCCTCGACCATGTTATAGGTCGTGCCCGCGCCCAGATCGACGGTGATGTACTGCCCCACCGGCATGGCGTCGGTGCGCCAGCGCAGGAAGTAGCCGGCCACGTTGCCGGCCCGCGCGGGCGGCGTCCAGAACAGGGTTAGCTGCCGGTCACTCTCCGTGGCCACCACCACGCGCGGGGCTTCGGGATGGGCGGGCTGCGTGACGCTCACGGTCCCAGCCGCGTAGGCGGCCACGTCGGGACCCGTGCCGTCGTCGAGTACGGCGTAGACGTGGTAGCGGCCGGCCGGGACGGCGCTCGCGTCCCAGGTAGCCGCCCAACGGCCGCCCGTGACCGGGACACCCTGGGCGATCAGCGTGCCGGTGCGGTTGGGCCGCACCTTGCCGTCGATGGTCAGCGTGGGCGTCGTGGTGTAGTAGAGCGAGACGGTCTGGGCTACGGCCGGGTCCGCGCCCTTAAGCGTGCCCATCAGGCGCGCCGTGGGGTTGGCGACGAGCGTCTGGCCGGTGGCGGGAGCGGTCACCGTCAGGGTCGGCCGGGGCAGTTGGCCCGCGACGTCGAGGCGATAGTCCTCATGACCCGTGAGGTGGCCGACCGCGACGCGCCAGGCGCCGGGTTGGGGCGTGGCGATAGCCACGACGGTCTCCCCCGCGTCGCCCGCGGGGAGATGGCGCCGGTCGGTGGTCTGGAACGCGCCGGCCCCGGCGCCCGTGTGGCCGTAGGTGTAGACGGTTCCGTCGGGGGCCGTCACCGTCAGGGTGGGCGCCCCGCGCTTCCAGCGCAGGCCAAAGACGGTCGTCTTCTGGCCGGGGACCACGCGCACGTCTACGTCGTTCTGGTAGAACGAGTTGGCGGGCGCGCCGCGCCGTGTGACGCCGGCGACCGGGGCGGCGCCAGCGCTGCGTGCGGTAAGACGCGCGCCCAGCCGTCCGGTGAGCGCGCCGCCCGCGATGTTGCCTGTGAGCGCGGGCTGCGTCCCCGCCAGGGCTACCGTGGCCGGCGCCACCGTGGCGGCGACTTGACTGAGGCTGGTCACGCCATGGCCGAGCCCATTGTCGGCGAGCAGGTAGCCGGTGTCGTTCTGGCCCTGGATCAGGCTGTAGTCGGAGACCCCGCTGAGGGTGAAGCCGCCGTTGGCGTAGACGAAGACATCCTCGTGGATGGAAGACGTCCAGAGGCCGAAATCCAGGGGAATGTCCACGCCCGCCTTGAGCCCGGCGACCTTGTCGCCGCCGTTGCGGAACTTGCCCAGTTCGGCGTAGGCGTTGAAGCCCAGGTCGTTCCAGGGATAGACGTAGAAGCTCCAGGCGGGGATGCGCAGGTTGGCGTTGACGCTGGCCGCCATCTCCGGCCCGTCGCCGTCCGTCCACATGTGCAGCCGGCCCTGCAGGCGCGCCGTGATGGTCTTGTTGATCGTGAAGCCGGCGTTGCCGCCGATGATCGCGTAGATGCCCGTCCCCGTGGCGTTCTGGGCGAACTGGGGGTCGTTCTTCAGGCTCTCCTGGCAGACGTAGTCCGTCGCGCCGCTGATCCGCACGCAGAAGCCGCCATAGACGTTGATGAATTTGAACAGGGTACCGGTCACGTTCGCCCCGAAGTTGCCGTCGTTGGCGAAGCTGGCCGTGCCCGTGCCCTGGAACATCTGGCCGCTGTTGTCGGTGACGTCGAGGCCCGCGGTCACGCTAACGATGATGCCCATGTCCCCGCGCGAGACCCCGGCCCTGCCGACGATGCCGTTGATCTTGAGCGGGACCGTGCCGAGCGGGATGCCCGTGGGAAACTGCATGTTGATGGCGGCCTGGTGGAACGCGCTAGGGTGCGTGTCGTCGACGGAGCCGAACTCGAAGCTGGTCGCCACCAGGATCGCCTTGAGCTGCAGGTTGCCCTGGCCCACCAGGAGCCAGCCGCTGTGCGCCTGACCACCCGAACCGGCCGTCTTGGGGAAGGAGAGGCAGCCGCCGGCCCCGGTGACGCCGAACCCACCCGCTTTCATGGACGGGAGCGCCAGGTACGTCCCGCCGCTGTCCTTGCAGGCCGCCTTTTGGCTGTCAGGGCTGATCGGCGAGCCCGTGCCCAGGCTGGGCACATGGAAGCTCGTGGGCAGGTCTAACCCGCCGAACGCGATCTTGTGCGTGGACGGATTGAAACTGATATCGCCGATGGAGACGGGGCTGTCTAACCCGGGGATGGTGAGCGCGAGGTTGGTGGCCTGTAGTCCCGTCGCCTTGGACACGTCGAGCGTGTCGGCGTGGACGTTCAGCCCCGCGAGTGTAAGGTCGGCCGCGCCGCTGTGCAGGGCGAGGCTCTTCGCGCCGGGCGCGAACGTGAGGTCGTGGAAGGCGAGCGAACTATCGAGCGGGTCGGGCAGCGCGAGCGTCGCCACGTCGGCGTGCAGGCCCGCGGAGCCGATCGTCAGCGTGTCGATGGAGAGGGTCGCCACGCCGAGATCGGCCTGCACGGAGTGGCTGCCGTCGATGTGGACCGCGCCGCCACTCAGATGGAAGTGCGGGTCAATGCGCAGGTCGGTGACCGAGAGGGTGCGCACGTTGAGGCCCACGTCCGTGAAGACGGAGCCTGCATCGAGCAGGGCGGTCCCGACGGTGAGCCCATCAGAACCCAGGCTCACGTCGTCGGCGGCGAGGGTGAAGCCATAGACGGTGATCGCCACGTTGGGCAGCATGAGGCTGCCGCCCATCTGGACGTGTCCGTCCACCATCCGGGCCGTGAGCGCCCCGCGCAGCACGATAGGCTGCCCGTGTACGCGCAGGCTGTCGGGCAGGGTCAGCGTGACCCCGTCGACCGAGACGCCCGTCTTGTCCAGCGTGATGTCGGCCACGTCGACGGTGAAGCCGGCGTAGGCGAGGTGGATGGGGCCGCCGCCCGCGCCCGTGGCCACGAGCTGGCCGTCGACCTGCGTCTTCTGGCCCGCGGCGACGGTGACCGTCAGGTTGCCGGCCAGCGTGACGCCCGCGAACGCGTCGGGCAGCGCGATGGAGGCGTTGCTGACCCGTAAGGTAAGGCTTGCGCCCGTCGCGCCGGCGGCCTGAAAGTCGACGCCGATGCTGTCGGCGCCGACGGTGAAGCCCGCGTAGCCGAAAGATAGGTGATTCATGCTCAACGAGCCAATGAGGGATGAGGCCCCGCCATTGGCGATGTGCGCCGTCAGGCTGCCTGTGAGCGTGATGCCCGGCGCCAGGTCGGGCAGGGACGCCGAGGCGTTGTCGACGCGTAGATCCAGGCTCGCCCCCGACCCGGCGCCGGGTATGGCCTGTAGATGCGCCGTGATGCTGGCGGCCCCGATCTGTAATCCGCGATAGGAGAACCGCGGATTCGCGACCGCGAGATCGCCCGTCAGGGCGATGCCGCCGTTGGGGTCGACCGTCGCCGTGAGCGTGCCGGCCGGCACGAGGTCGGAGAGGTCGCCCGGCAGGACGACGGAGGCGCCGTTGACCGTCACGCCGACGGTTGTGCTCGCGCTGGCCCCGTTGGGGTGATCCAATTGCATGTGGGCGACGACGCTATCGGCCGCGATTCCGAAGCCGTCGTAGGCGAGATGGGGGTGGGCGAGGGTGAGGTCGCCCGTCAGGTGCAGCGCGCCGCTCGGATCGATCGTCGCCGCCGCGTCGCCCGTGACCGTCACGTTGCCGAGCGGGGCGAGCATAGCGTGGGCGCCGGCGACGGCCAGGACGACGCTGCTGGCGGCGGGCTGGCCGTTCCGCGCGGGCGTACGCGTGACGCTCGCGGTGAGGGCGCCGGCGTCGACGGTCAGGCCGGCCGCGCGGAACGTCGGGACGGCCAGGGACAGCGTGGCGCTGATGGTGTGGTCGGGGGCGACGTGCAGGGCGCCCACCGCGTCCGTCGTGTCGAACGGCGCAGGTAGGACGGCCGAGGCGATGGCGTCGAGGCCGCCGTTGCCGAGGGCCACCCCATTGACAGCGACGCCGACACCGTTGGCCTGCACACTAAAGGGAGCCACGCTGACCGAGCCCGCGACGGTGTAGTCGGGGGCGATGTGGAGGTCGCCGGAGAGGGCCAGCGAGGAAACGCTCGCCCCCAGGTCGGGCACGGCCAGGCTGGCGCCCGTGACGGTGAGGCCGCTGTTGTCGAGCGTCACGTTGCGCGCGGCGGCGCTGAAGCCGGCCACGGTGAGTGTGACCGCGCCGCTGGAGAGGCTGCCGATCACTTTATGGCTCGTGGTGATCTGGAATCCGCCCGAGAGCGTGATGGGGGCGCTGCCGGAGGGGGTTAGGCGGGCGGGCAGGGTCAGGCGGGCGTTGTCCACATGGAAGCCCGTGGCGTCGAGCGCGATGTCGCCGCTGGCCGCGAAGCCGGCCAAGCCGAACGCGGCTCCGGGGATCGCCAGGCTGCCTGTGACGGCGTAGCTGGGGCTAACGCGTAGCGTGCCGCGCAGCGTGAGCGGGCTGCCGCCGGGCGGCGTCAACACGCTAGGGACCGTGAGGCTGGCGCCGGAGACCACGAGGCCGTTGTTGTCCAGGGTAGCCGTCCCAGCCGCGACGGCGAAGCCGGCCACGTTCAGCGCGGGGAGCGTCGCCGAGAGGCTGCCCGTGAGCGCGCCGCCACTCGTGAGCGAGAGAGGGCCGCTGATCGTGACCGGGGCGGCCCCACTTGGCAGCAGGCTGGCCGGCAGCGCCAGGCTGGCCGTGCCGATAGACAGCGTCCCGCCGGCCAGGGTGACGCCGGAGGCGGCCAGCGTGAAGCCGGCCAGGGTAATCTGTGTATCAGGGAAAGTTATCGTGCCGACCGCGGCGCCGTCAGGGCTGAAAGCGACATCCTGGGCCGTGAGTGTGGGGGAGGCGTTCCCCGCTACGACCGTGGCGGGCAAGGCCAGGGTGAGCAGGCCGGCGCGTAGGCCATTCCCGTCGAGGGTCGCGCCGTTCGCCGTCACGGTAACGCCCTGATAGGACAGGCTCAGCGTGGGCAGCGTCAGCGGCAGGGCCGGCGCGCCGTCGGCGCCGACGGCCACGCAGTGCAGCGTAACGGAGCGATTGAGATGCAGCAGGGACGGCGGGGTGAGCGTGACACTGGCGAGGCTCCCGTTCAGGGGCGCGTTGGGCGAGGTGAGCGTCCAGCCGCCGATCGTGCGCGTATAGCCCGCGCCGGCGACGCTGGGGCAGGCGCCGGGCACGACGTAGGTGAAGCGGCCGGCATCGACGACAGGGGTGGTCCCGCCCGTGGCGACGACGGTCACGTCGACCGCGCCGCTGCCGCCCGGCTCCATGGCGATCAGTTCGTTCGAGGTGATGAAGGTCACCTGGGCGGCCGGCGTAGCGCCGAAGAGGACCTGGCTATCGGGCGTGAAGCCCGTGCCGGTGATGGTGATCGCGTCGCCGCCGTCGGCCGATCCCGTGACCGGGGCCATACTCGTGAGTGTGGGCGCCGGCGCGTAGGTGTACGATGTCGCGGCGTTGGTCTGGCCGCCCGGCGCGTCCACCGTAATGGGGACCGCGGTGAAGTCCGAGACCGCGTGGGGCGGGGCCACGGCGACGAGGGTGGAGTGGTCCAGCGAGCCGGTGACGGTGAGCGCGGTCGCCGCGACGCCGCCGAAGAAGACCTGGGTCTCGCCCGGCACGAAGTTCGCGCCGGTGAGCGTGACCGTCGTGCCCCCGGTCGCCGGCCCGCTGGTCGGGCTGACGCTGTCGACCGTCGGCGGAGCGACGTAGGTGAACGCGCCCGCGTCGGCCGCGCCGCCGTCGGTGGTCACGCTCAGGGCGACGGGCCCGCTCCCGCCGTTGGTGGCTGCGGTGACGACCGTACCGTCCGCGTTGACGGCGCCGGCCACGTCGGCGCTTCCGAAGTGGACGGTGGTCGCACCCGCGACGAAGTTAGCGCCGGTGATCACGACGGTGGTGGGGCTGACGAGCGGGCCGTAGCGCTCGCTCACGGCGGAGACCGTGGGCGCGAGGCGATAGGTGAAGCCGCCCGTCCGCGTGGCGACGCCGTCCTCGGTCGCCACGGCCACGTCGACGGCGCCCGCCGTGGTCGTGGCGGGGACCGTGACGTAGAGGTGGGTATTGTCGCTCGGCTTGGAGCTGTCGAGCAGGGCCAGGCGCCCGCCGACAGTGATCGCCGTGGTGGCGTCGGAGACGGGACCCGCGCCGCTGGAGAAGTCCGAGCCGTCGATCTCCACCGATCCGCCGCCGAGGGGGCCGTCGGCGAGGGTGATCCCGGAGATCGTCGGCGCGGCGATATACGTGAAAAGGGCCGCGCCATCGGTCTTGCCGCCGGCCGTCGTCACCACTACGGGGACGGAGCCGGCCGTGGCGGTCACGGGGGCCACCACGTAGAGATGGGTGTCGTCGCTCGGTTTAGAGGAGTCGAGGGCCACGGCGCTGCCGCCGAAGGTTACCTGGACGGTGGCGTCGGAGATCGGGCCGCCCGCCGCGAAGTGGGCGCCGTCGATCTCCACCGGCTTGCCGCGGAGCGGGCCATGGGCCGGTACGAGGGCGCTGATCGTGGGCGCGGGGGCATAGGTGTAGGTCGCCGCGCCGTCGGTCTGGCCGCCCGGCGTCACGACCGTCACGGACACGGGGCCGGTCGTGACGTGCGCGGGCGTGAGCGCCGTGAGCACGGAGGCGTTCAGGCTGCCAGAGACGGAGACCGCGGTGGCGTCCGTCCCGTCGAAGAGAACGCGCGTCTGCCCCGACACGAAGTTCGTGCCGGTGATCGTCACCTGCATGCCGCCGGAGCGGGGGCCGATGGCGGGGCTGAGCGCGCCCGCGTTGACCGACGGCGGATTATAATACGCGAAGGTCTTGGCCGGCGCGGTCGGCGCGTCCGCGCCGCCGACGGGCGTGGTGGCATGCACGCCGACCGCGCCGGCCCCGTGCGCCGGAATCGTCACCGTGACGCTTCTGCCATCAGTGGCGGGGTTGACGGACGAACCGGGCGTCCCGTCGAAGGTGACCGCCGAGGCCCCATCGAGGTCATGACCGTACAGCGTGACCACGGTCCCGCCGGTCAGAGGGCCGCCCCGTGGGTCGATAGAATCGATGACCGGCGCGCCATGCGGCTCGTAGGCCCCGATCGCGCACTTGTTCACTTCCGGGTCGGGCCGCGGTATGTCGCGCTGGTCGGTCGTGTCCGGGCACAGATTGGCCGGGATGGCGGCGAGCGCCGGGCTGTTTGGTTGTGGCGCCAGCGTGTGCGTCGGGCCGCCGTTGTCCACAAGTCCGTTGAGCTGCGCGTCGGGACTCGTCCGGTCGCCGGCCGTCGTCGCGAAGGAGCAGTTCGCCGTATTCCCGAGAAGGTTGTAGCCCTTTGAAGAGAGCGCGCCGTTGCAGTCGCTCATGATTGAGTCGGCCAGGGTAGACGTGGACGCGCCCGACGCGACATCGACGCCGGCCCCGCCGTGGTTGTCCCAGATCGTGGCGGCGGTGATCGTCGCGCCGCCGCTCCTGACCTCGATACCGCCGCCTGAGGCGGAGCCTGTGTTTCCTCCGTTACCGTTAGGTCCAGTGGACCCTGTGTTCCCCTGTCCCCCTTTCCCTCCGGCGCATTGATTCTGAAGCGCGGGATTGCCGCTGGGATTGCCTGGATCGGTTGTGGCACAACCGCCCTGACTGCCGCCGTTGCCGCCGCCGGCGCCATTGCCGCCCGCGCCGCCCGCGCCGCTGGCCGCAGTGTTCCCGGTGAGGGTGCTCGTGCGAATCGTCAACGACCCGGACCCATCGGTCAAGACTCCGCCGCCGGCCCCGGCGCCGCCGCCGGCCCCGGCGCCGCCGCCGGCCCCGGCGCCGCCGTCGGCCCCGACGCCGCCGGCCCCACCAGACCCGCCGTCGTGGCCGCTGCCGCCCGCGTTGAATCCCTGGCCGCCGGACCCACCGGACCCGGCGGACCCGGCGGACCCGGCGGACCCGGCGGACCCGCCGGTCGCCACGTTGTTGTAGATCGCGCTATGCTCGACCGTCAGGGCGCCGCCGCTGTTATAGAGACCACCTCCCCCGGCGCGCCCCCCGCCGCCGCCATTACCGCCGGACCCGCCATTACCGCCGTTGCCGCCCTGGCCGCCCTCGCTCGCGGTATTATTCCCATTGTTGCAGTACGCCGACTGGCCATTGCCGCCATTGCCGCCATTGCCGCCATTGCCGCCATTGCCGCCGTTGGCGTTATTGTGCGCGATCTTCGAGTGGTCGACGCTGAGGACGCCGCCGGACGCGTATACACCTCCACCCCAGGCATCGCTTCCTCCGTTGCCGCCGTTGCCGTTACCACCGGCGGAGCCATCGCCGCCATTGTCGCCATAGGTATAACCATTAACTACACAGGGTTTTTCCCCACCGGGGGTATTGCCGTTGCCCCCGATGTTCCCGTTAGAGCCATTGCCGCCGCCCGCGCCCTGCGCCACGTTATTCACGATCGCGTCATGGGAGAGCGTCAGCAGCGTGACGCCGTCGGCGTAGACGCCGCCGCCCATGCTCGCCGAGCCGCGCTGGATGGTGACGCCGGAGATGGTGGCGGTCGTGAAGCTGACGGTCACCACGGAACCATTAGAGTCCCCGTCGATAATCGTCTTGTCGACGCCCGCGCCGGCCAGGGTGAGCCGCCTGTTGATTGTCAGGTGTTCGTGGTACGTTCCCGCCGCGATGGCGATCGTGGCCTGGTCGGGTGCGTTGTTGATGGCGTATTGGATAGTCCGGCAGGGGGTCGCCCCCGCGGCGCCGCAGCCACCTGTATCCGTGCCCGAGGGATCGACGGAGATCGTCGTGGAGCTTGCCCATCTCGTGGTCATGGTGGCGGCGCGCATCACGCCGGCCAGCATGTGTGAGGATGATGTGAGGCCCCGCGTGGGCGCGCGCGGCGAGGCGGCGGCGCGCGTCACACCAGCCAGCGTGCGCGGGCGAACGCCGCGCCCATGGCCGGCGCGCCGCGCCGCCGCGGGACGCGCCGGGGTCCGTGGCGCGCGTGACAAGGCGCCGGCGGTAGCGGCGTCGACGGTAAGAGGCGCGCTCACGCGCTCACCGTCGTTACCCGTCACGACGAGCGTCGCCGCGCCCGTCGCCAGTGTCGTCGGGAGGGGCAGGCGCAGGGGCAGCAGCCGCCCCGCGCTGTCCACGCCGCCGATGCCCAGGCGGTAGGCCGCGCCATGGGACGGGCGCACCGTCACCGCCATCACCTCGCCGGGAAGAAAGCCCGCGCCGTCGATCGCGACATCGCCGCCGCGCGCGGCTTGCCGCGAGACCGCGAGGCCCGGCACGCGCACAAGCGCGCTCGCCACGTCGCGCCGCGTCATCCCGTCCGCGGTGAGGGTGTGGACGCCGCCGGTGGTGGCGCGCGGAATAGTGACGGAGACGCCCGTGGGCACGGCGCTATGGCCGTCCGCCCGCACGCGCGCCAGGGCGCGCCCGTCGAGGCGCGCCACGATGTCCTCGCGCGGCGCGAAGCCGGCGAGCGTCAGCGACAGGCGCGCGCCGGGAGCCGCGACGAAGGGCGCCGTCAGGTGGGGATGTAGGCCGGACGCGGGTCGGCGCGCCGACCCGCGCGCCGGGGGAGCGAGCAGGTTGACGGGTTTGCCCGCCTTATAGGTATGCTCGAGCCGCGTAAGCGTGGCCGCGTCGAGGCCGCCGCGCAAAAGCTTGCGCCCCTCGGGGCTGGACAGGAGCGCCTGCAGTAGCGGCATGCCCCCATGTTGTCCCGTCACGACCGCGGGCGCTGTCGACGGCGGCGTCGCAGCCGCGGTCGCGCGCGGCGCCGCCGTCGACAGGCCCGACGCGAGCCCGCCCACCATCAGTGTCGCCAGCGCGATGCGCGACGCGTGCCCCGCCATCGTTGTTCTCCCCGTCCGACACATCCGAAGCCTCCCCATCCGTCCCTCTTACCGGCAGATCGCCAGCCATTATCGGGCACAGGGGTAGCCACGCCATACGATGGCGCGCCACCCCAAACACACGGCAGGGTAGACGGCAAGGGGTCCCGCGAGCAATAGCCCATGTGGGAGGGTAGGGCTCGTGAATTATCCACAGACCCTGGGGCGAATAGGCTACGGCTACGTCCTGGCGCGCAGCGAACGGCGCACGAGCCGGAGCCCGGCCAGGCCCACGATGGCGACGCCGATGACGCTCCATAGGACGGCCCACACAATGGCCGGGAGATGTGTCGCCCCGCCCGCGTTGGTCGCGTCCGTCATCACGCCCGGCGCGTTGATAGCGAGCCAATCGAGGCTGCGCAAGGAGTCGAGGGCCGTCAGACACAGCTCGACGGCGAGGAACTGCTGGAAGAGACCGGCCAGGCGCCGTGTGCCTCGACGGCCAACAGCCAGCGTTACGGCGGCAAAGACGACAGTCCAGAACCAGGTAGTCAGGGTGAAGGTCGCGCCCTGTAACAGCGTGCCGGCAATCGGTAGCGCGGCGACCGTCGCGCCGATCGCGACGAGTGTCCGCTTGGCGCGACGCAACGGAGCGAGCAGCAAAAGGGCTCCCGCGCCGGCCGCCCCAAGGTAGCCGGCGCTGCTGATCGCGAGACCCCAGCCGCCCGTGCTGTACTCTTCTCCTGAAAGATCAGGGTTGATGCGCAGGGCGACGACGTGCCCGCCCGTAACGATCGTGACCAGGGCGTGCGACCATTCATGCGCGTAGACGCTGAAGAGCTTGAATGGGTAGATGACCACGTCGAGGAAAGGCATGTGTGAGAGCGCCACGGCCAACACCGCGGCCGCGACGACGTACAGGATGTCCGTGACCGGGCGCGCGGATAGGGCGCCAGTTGCTGTGGCATAGGGGGGACGTCGTCCGCCTACGCCGCTGCCGGCGGCGCGTAGCCTCTCATCCTGTACCGGAGCGGCCGGCCGCCGACCTCCTGGAGTGTCGATCATCCGCGTACCCCTGTCGCTGTTCGGGTTGCCCTTGGCTACATTGTGCGCTCTCTCGCACTACCGCGCTACTCCTAAACAATAGCCCGTATACTTCCTTGTAGATAGAGTGTAGACGAATGTTCCGATTGGAGTTGTATAGACAATGGTTGAGCAGGGATATTACCGGCATCCGACAATTCAGGGCGATACTGTCGTGTTCGCCTGCGAGGACGACCTGTGGCGCGTACCCGCCGCCGGCGGCCGGCCCGAACGCCTGACCGCCGGGCTGGCCGAGGCGAACCGCCCGCTCCTCTCGCCTTCGGGGGCGCTGCTGGCCTTCGTGGGACGCGATGAGGGGCCGGCAGAGGTCTACGTGGCGCCGGCCGCCGGCGGCGAGCCTACCCGCCTGACCTACCAGGGAGCGCAATGCGCCGTGGCGGCGTGGACGCCCGACGGCGACGCCATTGTCTATAGCAGTGACCATGCGCAGCCCTTCCGCCGAGAATCCGCGCTCTATGCTGTCGCGCCGGAGCCCATTCCCGGCCTTCCCACGCCGCTACCGTATGGGCCGGCCGCGACGATCGCCTACGGTCCCGGCGGCGCCATCGTGCTGGGCCGCAACACGGGCGATCCGGCGCGCTGGAAGCGCTACCGTGGCGGCACGGCCGGCGACCTGTGGATCGACCCCGACGGGTCCGGCCAGTTCCGTCGCCTCATCCGGCTCGACGGCAACCTGGCCAGCCCCTGTATAGTCACTGAGCGGGTCTACTTCCTGTCCGACCACGAGGGCGTGGGCAACGTCTACTCGTGCCTCTACACGGGTGAGGACCTGCGCCGCCACACCGACCACACGGACTACTACGCGCGCTCACTCTCCGGCGACGGCCGCCGCCTCGTCTACCACGCCGGCGCCGACCTCTACCTGCTCGACCCGGCCGCCGACGCCTATGAGCGCGTCCCGGTCGACTTCGGCGGCGCGCGCACGCAGCGGGCGCGCCGCTACGTCCCCGCCGCGGAGTACCTGGACTCCTACGCCCTCAGCCCCGATGGAGCGCGCGTCGCGCTCACCACCCGCGGCAAAGCGTTCGCCATGGGCGCCTGGGAGGGCGCCGTCACGCAGTATGGCGAGCCCGACGGCGTGCGCTACCGCCTACTGCGCTACCTGCCCGACGACAAAGGGCTGGTAGCGGTCTCCGACGCCAGCGTCACTGCCGAGGACGGCGGCGCGGAGGGGCTGGACATCTTCCCGGCCGATGGCGGCCTCGTGCGCCGCATCGCGGGCGAGGGGCTCGACCTCGGCCGCGCCGTCGAATTGGAGGTCGCGCCGGACGGCGCGCGGGTCGCCCTCACCAACCACCGTGGCGAACTGCTGCTCGTCGACCTCCAACTCAACGGCGCGGCCGAGAGCGCGGGAACGATGCGCGTGCTTGACCGCAGTCCCTTTGGGCGCATCGCCGGACTCGCCTGGTCGCCCGACGGGCGCTACATCGCCTACGGCTACCCCGAGTCGCGCGCCAACACGGCGATCAAACTCTGCGATGTCGAGGAGGGCGCGACCCACCGCGTAACCGCGCCGATACTGCGCGACGTGCGCCCGTCGTTCGACCCCGAGGGCAAGTACCTGTACTTCCTGGGCTACCGCGTCTTCGACCCCGTGCTCGACAACATGCAGACCGAACTGGGCTTCCCCAAGGGCGTGCGCCCCTACGCCCTGACGCTGCGCGCCGACCTGCCCTCGCCCTTCCTGGCCGCGCCGCGTCCGCCGGTCAGCGAAGAGGTCGAGGCCCAGCGCACGGCCGCGCGCGAGGAGGCCCCCGAGCGCGCCGCGCCCCTGCGCATCGACATCGACGGCATCGAGCGGCGCCTCGTCCCTGTCCCCGTGCCGGAAGGGCGCTACAGCGCCGTCTACGGCGTCAAAGGCAAGATCCTCTTCATCGAGGAGCAGGTCACGGGCAGCCGCGACGACAACTGGCTCGATACCACGCCGCCGGCGCGGGCGCGCCTGCGCTACTACGACCTGGAGACGCAAAAGGACGAGACGCTTGTCTATGACGTAACCGAGGCGCGTCTCTCGCCCGACGCGCGTACGGTCATCATACGCGCTGGGAATCGCCTGCGCGTCCTCCCCGCCGGCAAGAAGGAGCCCGACGAGGACGAGGGGGACGGGCCGTCGCGCGCCAACGGTTGGTTGGACCTCGACCGCGTGAAAGTATCGGTGCGGCCGCCCGCGGAGTGGCGGCAGATGTTCGCCGAGACGTGGCGGCTGCAGCGCGAGCAGTTCTGGGCCGCCGACATGTCGGGCATCGACTGGGACGCGGCGTACCGGCGCTATCTGCCGCTCGTCGCGCGCCTGACGACCCGCTCCGAACTCTCCGACCTGTTGTGGGAGTTGCAGGGCGAACTCGGCACCTCGCACGCCTATGAGATGGGAGGAGCGTACCGCGAGAGCCCGCACTACGCGCAGGGCTTCCTGGGCGTCGACTGGGGCTACGACGAGGCCACGGCCACCTACTGCGTCGGGGCCATCGTTGAGGGCGACCCATCCGATGAGAAAACCGCCTCGCCCCTGCGCGCCCCCGGCGTGAACGTGCGCGAGGGCGATCGTCTGTTGGCGGTCAACGGCCAGGCGGCGCGGCCCGACCGCGGCCCACAGCAGTTGCTCGTCAACACCGCGGGCCAGGATGTCGCGCTCACCGTGGCCGACGCCGACGGCAGTAATACGCGCACCGTCACGGTCAAGGCGCTGCGCACGGAGCGCCCAGCCCGCTACCGCGACTGGGTGGCGGCGCGGCAGCGGCGCGTACACGACGAGACGGACGGCAAAGTCGGCTACATCCATATCCCGGACATGGGCTCGGACGGCTTCGCGGAGTTCCACCGCACCTACCTCAACGAGTACGACCACGACGCGCTGATCGTCGACGTGCGCTGGAACGGCGGCGGCTACGTCTCCGGTTTGCTGCTAGAGAAGCTGGCGCGACGGCGCCTGGGCTACGATCTGCCGCGCTGGGGCGCGCCGGAGCCCTACTTTAACGAGTCGCCGCGCGGGCCCATGGTGATGCTGACCAACGAGTTGGCCGGCTCCGACGGGGACATCGTGAGTCACAGCTTCAAGCTCCTGGGGCTCGGCCCGCTCATCGGCAAGCGCACCTGGGGCGGCGTGATCGGCATCAACCCGCAGCACGCGCTCGTCGACAACACGCTGACCACGCAGCCGGAGTACTCATTCTACTTCGATGACGTGGGCTGGCGGGTCGAGAACTACGGGACCGACCCGGACATCGAGGTCGAGATCACGCCGCAAGACCACGCCACCGGCCGCGACCCGCAACTCGCGCGCGCCATCGCCGAGGCCCTGCGCCTCATTGCCGAGCGTCCGCCCCACGCGCCGCAGCCGCCCCCACGCCCGCGCCTGGCCCCGACGCCACTCCCGCCGCGACGATAGCCCGCGATCGAAGTAGGGAATGAGAGGGTATGCAAACAAGCTTTGAGCCTATTCGCTTCGATAAAGACGGCCTCGTGCCGGTGGTGGTACAGGACGCCGACACCAACGCCGTGTTGTTGCTGGCCTACGTGAACCGCGCGGCGCTGGAGGCGACGCTGCGCACCGGCAAGGCGCACTTCTGGAGCCGTTCGCGCGGTAAGCTGTGGCGTAAAGGCGAGACCTCCGGCCGTGAGTTGCTGTACGCCGGTCTCTACGTCAACTGCGAGGACAATAGCCTACTGCTGCGCGTGCGCCAGCAGGGCGACGCGGCCTGCCACACCGGCCACCCCACCTGCTACTACCGCGAACTCGCCCCTGACGGAGCTTGGCGCGAGGTCGAGCCGCGGGTCTTCGATCCCGCCGAGGTCTACGGGCACTCCTGACCCGTCGTATTTTCCTCTCCGTGCTACTGGCGCGTATGCCAGGGCTGGGTCGGTCCCGCTCAGGTAGCGATATAGGGCCCTTGGCGAACGAAGTTCCCCGCCTCTAACTCCTTCACCATGAACTCCGCGACGTCCGCCCGCGCGATGCGTGAGCCATGCGGGGGTAGTCCATCGCCTTGCACACGGTAGTTGCTCGTCCGTGGGCTGTTGGTGAGGCGAGGCGGGTAGACCATCGTGTACGCGAGGTCACTCGCCTCGATCAACCGCTCTTGCGCGGCCTGATCATCCAAAGGGTTCTTGAGGAGCGTACGCCTGATGATCCAGTAGACGAGTTTGGTCGTCGCGCTTTGATACTTATTCGCGTCATGCAGAGCGCCGGCCGCGCCGAGCACAACGATGCGGCGCACGCCGTGCGCCGTCATCCCCGCGATGATGTTAGCCATCGCGGACTCCAGCAAGCCGCGTTCCTTGAGCGAACGCGCTCCAAGCGCGGATAGGACGGCGTCCTGCCCGTCGATCGCGGACGAGACCGCTACACGATCGCGCACGTCGCCCTGGACGGCGCGCACGTCACCGAGGCGCGCCATCGCGGCCGGACCGCGCACGAACGCCGTCACTTCATGGCCCGCCGCCAACGCCTGCTGGACGAGTTCCTGGCCGGTCGCCCCACTCGCGCCAAAGATGACTACTTTCATGCCAAGTTCCTCATTATCCTCTATATGCCCGCTGTGTAGACCCTACGTATAGTATGCCCACTATAGCCGGCGCCGTTAGCAAATATGATATGCTGCGATAGTGGCATACTATACTTGAGGTAGCATCGCGCGAACGAACGACTATCGACGTAAGGCGTAAGGAGTGTCCATGCCCCAGGTACCGCCGGCCGCGCGCGTGGTAGCGCGGCGCGTGCTCCTCTATGAAGCGGGAGGACGTATGGAGCCCGCGGCGCTGGCGGAGGCAGCCGAGCGGGCCGACGCACGATTGCGCGGGCGGCTGGCTGATCTGATCGGTTTGACCGGGTACACGACGCTCCTCGCCCGTGCCGTGCGCCTGGCGCAGGCCGAGGTCCCCGCCCTGGTGGGCGTCGCGGTCGCCGCGGGGGAGCCAGGGGCGGAGGGCCGCCTGCACGGCGTGCCTGCGTTCGCCCGGGCCAGTGGCGACGTGGCGGCCATCGAAGCCGGCCTGAGCGCCATCCTGGCGCACGTCATCGGGCTGCTGATCACGTTCATTGGGGAGGATCTGGCGCTGCGCCTGGTCCATGAGACCTGGCCGGACCTTGCGTCTGACCAGGCCGCGTCGGAGGGACACGCATGAGTGAGAGCAAGACGCCGCCCGTGACCATCACCCGGCTGCCCACGGGCGTCCCCGGCCTCGACGAGGTGCTCGGCGGCGGGCTGCCTGAATACTCCTTTAATGTGATCGCGGGCGCCCCCGGCGCCGGCAAGACCACGCTGGCCCACCAAATCCTGTTCAATCTGGCCTCTCCGACGCGGCCGGCCCTGTACTTTAGCGTGATGGGCGAGCCGATGCTCAAGATGCTGCGCTACCAGCAGCAGATGGCCTACTTCGACCCGGCCAAGGTGGGCGACGTGATCCACTACGTCAACCTGAGCGACGCGCTCCAGACCGGGGACCTCGACCAGGTGCTCGCTGGCATCATCCGGCGGGTGGAGGAGGTGAGCCCCAGCCTCGTCGTGCTCGATTCCTTCCAGAATATCGCCCACCTGGCGACGGGGTGGGAGGAGATGGATGTGCAGGGCTTCGTGCAGCGCCTGGCGCTGCATCTCACCAGCTGGCAGGCCACGACCTTCCTGCTCGGCAACTATCGCGACGACGAGTTGCGCGGCAACCCCGTGTTCACCGTGGCCGACGGGGTGCTCTGGCTCTCGCAGGTCACCGACCACAACTCGGTGGTGCGCAAGCTGCAGGTGGTCAAGATGCGCGGACAGGAGTTGATGCCCGGCCTGCACACCACGCGCCTGGACCAGGCTGGCCTGCAGGTGTTCCCGCGCATCACCAGCGGTCATGGCCCCGAGCAGGAGCAGGGAGACCGGACGCGGCCGTACGGACGGGCCACGACCGGCGTGCCGGGGCTGGACGTGCTGCTGGACGGCGGCATTCCGGTCGGCGACGCGGTGCTGGTGAGCGGACCGTCGGGCACGGGCAAGTCGGTGCTGACCGCGCAATTCATCGCGGACGGCGTGCGCCGGGGTGAGCCAGGGGTCATCGCCGTCTTCGAGGAGCACCCGCGGGAGTACATGCGGCGCGCGCAGCGGCTGGGGCTGGATCTGGAGGACATGGCGCGGCAGGGCACGCTCGCCGTCGTCTACATCCGGCCGCTGGACCTCTCGCCGGACGAGACGCTGGGGGCGATCCGCACGGCGGTGGCGCGGGTGGGGGCGCGGCGGGTCGCCATCGACTCGGTCTCGGGCTTCGAGCTGGCGCTGGCGCCGGACTTCCGGCAGGATTTCCGCGAATCGCTGTATCGGCTGGTGGGGGCGCTGACGGGGACGGGCATCACGGTGCTCCTGACCATGGAGATCGTGCAGACGACCGACGAGCTGCGCTTCAGCCCTTACGTGATCTCGTTCCTCTCCGACGACATCATCCTGCTGCGCCACGTCGAGATCGCGGGGCAGTTGCGCACGAGCCTGGCGGTGGTCAAGATGCGCAACAGCGACCACAGCAAGAAGCTGTGGCTCTACGACATCACGGGGCAAGGGCTCGTCGTACGCCAGAGTCTGCGGGACTCCCGCGGGACCGGCGTCGGCACGGCCACGCTGGGACCAGGGGCGGGGGCGCCCACGTACCCAGGGCTGACCGAGTGGGAGACGACCGCGCTGGGGGCGCTGCTTGATCTGGGAGAGGCGGCGGCGGCGGCGGTGGCGCGGCGCGTGGGGCTGGCGGAGCCAGAGCTGGACGCGGTGTTCGACCGCCTCGTCGCCCTGGGCTACGCGACGCGGCGCAAGGGGGCCGAGGGCGGGGTCGTCTACCAGGCCATCGCACGGTCCCCACGGTAGGCACACGAAGGGCCGCGCGGCTGGGGCATGGACGGGAGAACAGGATGGACGGACGAGAGGAGACAGCGGGCGATCCACCCAGGGGCGATATGCTCACGTCCCCCCTCGTCGCGGATCTACGCGCCTCCAACGAGCAGCTCCTCATTGCCAACCTACGGGTGCACGAATTGGCCATGGACGTGCGGGACATCAACGAACGGCTGCTCATCGCCGGTCTGCGCGAGCAGGAGTTGGCCGCGACGCTGGCGAGCGAACGGGCGCAACTCGCGGTGATTCTGGCCGGCATCGCTGACGCCGTGCTGGTGGTCGATCAGGACGGCTGGCCTGTGCGCACGAACGCGGCCTACGTGCGCATGTTCGGCCACTCCGACACGGGCGCGCCGCTGGACGATGCGGCGGGACAGCCGCTGCCTGTTACCGCGACGGTCCAGGCGCGGGCTGGACGCGGCGAAACGTTCAGCCAGACCTTCAGTGTGGCCGCGAACGATGGCGCGCGGCGCTGGTTCGAGGCGAACGGGCAACCTCTCCCGGAGGGCGGGCGCGACCACGCCGTCGTCGTCATCCGTGATATTACCGCGCGCCGTCAGGCCGAGGACGCCCTGCGCCGTGTCGCGCGGGAGAACAGCTTGCTCGCCGCCGCCGTCGCCAATCTGGAGACGTGCGTGGTCATCACCGACCCGCACCAACCGGACAACCCCATCGTCTTCTACAATCCCGGCTTCACAGCCCTGACGGGCTACGGCCCCGACGACATCCTGGGCCGCAACTGCCGCTTCCTGCAAGGACCCGACACCGATCCTGAGACGGTCGGGCAACTCGCGGCCGCCATCGCCGCCCAACGCCCCTTCCGGGACGTCATGCTCAACTATCGCCGCGACGGCACGCCGTTCTGGAACGAGTTGGTCATCAACCCCGTGTACGACGCGGACGGGCGCCTGACGCACTTCGTCGGCATCCAGACCGACGTCACCGCGCGCATACACCTGCGGGAGGAACTGCAACATCAGGCCCTGCACGACGCCCTCACGGGCCTGCCCAACCGGCTGCTGTTCCAGGACCGGTCGCGGCAAGCGCTCCTGGGCGCGCTGCACGCCGGGCAGCCCCTCGCCCTGCTGCTGCTCGACCTCGACGGCTTCAAGGAGGTCAATGACACGTTCGGTCATCACGTTGGCGACCTGCTGCTGCAATGGGTCGCGACGCGGCTGCAGGGGGGGCTCCGGGACTTTTGAGGGTAGGTCAGCCACAAAGCCATTATGCCACCTGCCGAGCCGGGGCGGGGGAGGCCGTTGGGAACGTCGCGGGCCAGGGCAGTGGGACGAAGTGGCCGCGTGGGAGTGGACGCCCCGCGA
>JAABUL010002910.1_pt1 | contig 26989 bp, 27 predicted proteins | sample 5559151 | NCBI WGS metagenome assembly JAABUL01 (sample SAMN10711876, study PRJNA513368) | rock metagenome | isolation source: Antarctica rocks | place: Antarctica: Victoria Land, Pudding Butte sud | reverse complement strand
TTCTCTCCTACTACTTTTCCATATTCACTACTCCAAGATGTCGGTCCTTAACGCCTTACGTCTTCCAGCCCGCAGCCTCTCCCACTACAGCTCAACACGCACCATAAGCTCAACAGTCCGCAAGTTGGCAACAAACACCCCTCGCTCAGAAGCCGGCCAGGTAATCTCAGAGGTTTCGAAGCAAGAAGGTGGAACACACAAGGGTAAGATCATCCACAATCTTCCTTGTGTTGGCTTCAGGGCATATCTAACAACACGATTCCAGGGTCCACTGCAGCTCAATTGCAATCCGAAGTGACAAAGCAACGCAATGCCGAATCCACCAACGGGCAAGGCGCCCCTTCACAGTCTCGGGCGACAGACAACAGCACCAACCCAACTCAGCAAAGTCAGGCCGACCGCAAGGCCAATTTCGTCGAAGCGGCGGACAAGGTCGGCTCTAAAATGGCAACGGATCCGGCCAGCGTGACTAAAGAAGATGGGGACATGCTACACTCGAGGGAGACGAAGGCGTTCGGGGCCACTGAGAAGGGCGGCATCGCCAGCCAAGCCCAGAGTTTAGCCAGTGAGAACGCTGGGGATAAAAAATAAGCTGATACATAGGGACTTGGAATCGACTTGACATCGTATTGGATGATGGTTCAGCATAGCATGGGTTGGCATTCTCTCCTCTCAAGGCAGCACGATAGACACAGGAACACCAAAAGCGTTGTATACCAGCTGAATTCACATAGAACCAAGTTCACATACAGGATCTTGTCTCGGGGCTTCTAACAATGGCCATCGTCTTTTGTTCTTCTTGGAGACAATGGATAGACATGGCGCGCACGCGATATGCAACAACAGACCAACATTGTCATTCAGACAAAGGGTTGTCTAGCAGTCATCCCGCACAAATAATATTCTTCCGTCCCCCAAAACTCCAAAGTAACATTCACGTCTCTAGATCCTATAGCCAATACCTATCATCAAAAGACTCTATCAGCCCAATAATCTGATCGGAATAAGCAAGGTCAAGGCACCAACTAATAACACCAATAATGAGCAAAACCATCATGTACGAATGCACCCATTGCCACCATACCCACCATACCCACCACATCCAAACTCCCATCCAATCCCCCAAAACCATCCCTCCAAAAACCCCCCAACATCCCCAATCAGATACCACCTCAACAACACCCCCTCCCCAAATCTGCAACAATTGCTACATCCAACAAACAGCGCTGCACACGATTGATTTCGCAATCGAAGAGGCTATATTTAGGAAGCAACAAGATATCCATCAATGGACGACGGCGAGATGGCTTCTAGAGCGTGAGGAGTTTAGAGGGAGGAGGGTGGAGAGATTAGGGGTGAGAGGTGAGTAGATTTGTTTTGGTTTTGTTTTTGGATTTTGGTGCAGAGGATTTGGATAGGTGCGGCTTTTTTGTGTTTTGTTGGAGGATTGTGGATGGGTTTTTGTACTCGATATGCGTGCTCAATTTTCGTTCTGTTTCTGAAATTCCTCCATGAATATTGTTTGTTGTCCGCTTCTTTACCGTGCCGTTGCGAGCGCTGTGCCACTATTTTGAAGTCAGATGGAAAAAAGTAGACAATGGAAAATGGGTCGGTCCTACAGAGGCAGAACACTAAAGGAAGGATACCAGGGTACAGTGGACTGTCAAACTCATGCTTGATGGCATACAAGCACCATTTCCCTTTCCCCGCTAAATAGTAAAGCTTTTTGAGGCTAAGTGCATGACATTCTTCCGCGAAAACTATAATCTACCAGTACCACCCTCACCTCATCCCTATTCTCCCGGCTGCACCAACCCCGTTTCCACAACTTTCGACAAGTATTCTGGGGGGCTGGGGTGTCTAGAACACTGATATATCCAGCACTACCCCTCCCAGCCATCCCCCAAACCCTTCCTCCCAAACGCCATCGCATCCCTCAACGTCCTCCGATAAGACCTCCCCAAGATCTCAAACCGACCTTCCCTCTCATCCCTATTCCTCTGAACCAAAATCCCCAATTCCTCTTTAGCAAAGCTACCCCGCTTACATTCTTCCCTAAGCTTCAACTCGATCGTTGCAAACCTAGCTTCCATCTCCGAGACTTTCAATCCGTGACACTTTTCACAGCATGGGGGGCCCTCGAATGGGGTCTCGGTTACAGTGGTGTTGTGGTGTTTGAAGGCTAGGCGGAAGATGGACGTGTTGAGGAGACTGGAGTGGAGTGAGCATTGAGATAGGAGGGTTGTGGCGTGGATGCAGCCGCAGAGGACGTGGCGGTGGGTTTGGGTGTGGCACATTTGTTTTTGAGTGGGGTGTTGATTTGGATGCAAGGAAGGGGTGGGAGGAGGTTGGGTAGGATTGTAGGTGGGTATGCTATATTTCTATCGTTCTCATCGATGGTATAAAGAGTAGTTGTGCTCACTTTCTTGTTGTCTCTGTGGGTCCGTTCCTTGTCATGCCGTCAGGCTTTATTGTGTAATGCGACAATGCTTTTGAGAAATGTGTGTACATTGTATGGTCAAGAGGTATGATCAGATGAGGCATGACGCGTGCGATGTATGAAGAGAACTGTATTCTGCGGGCTCTGTGGGTTTCAATTCACTCACGCCCTTTCAGACCCTCTCGCGGATCCACACTAGCGAGGCTGTAGCCATTGAACACGTTGTCAATGCCTGACCGTCCAAACCGTTGGGGGTACACATTGGGCTGTCATAGGTTGCCGAGATGATAACTGTTCCGTTGTCCTTATGAGCACAGAGAACACAGGGAATGCCAAGTAAATTCATCTGATACAGAGGCAGAACGCCGGAATGTCGAGTAGTCCTGACTATAGAGATGCAAGGCTGTTGGTACCTTTGTAAGACAGACTAAAGTCATGCTGTCAGATCTTCCGTCGACGAATGCGGAATGGGATCTTGCCAATAGGTGGCAATCCTCCAAAAGGGAAGTAATTCATATTTGGCTTCGGCACCCAATCAACAGGTGTGAGCAGATCAATGTCGTAATGTGTGGACAAAATTGCGAACGAGCCAATGATCTCCTGTTTGGCGAAGTGTCGCCCAGGACAGATTCTCTCCCCGCCTCCATAAGGAATCCGGCCCCAGCCACGCTGTCCATGGAGAAAAGGGGTCCTCTCGCTCGCTGGGGCTCGACGTCTGGTTCGCGTTCAGGCTTCCGAGACCCGGGGAGATCTTTTCTCGCGGGACCGCTACTTGGGTCGTCGGGATAGACCAGGAAGCGGTCAGCCCAGAACTGATCAAGTGAGTGAGGGTCGCCTGGTGTGCCTGCATTTCATATTGCAGGGTTCATGGCCGCAGATCGACTCGATAGCTGCAATTACTTTTCCCTTTGGGAACACCCAGTCATCAATGTGAAAATTTTCGCGATCTGGAGTCCTGGTGACCATGAGGGCAAGGCGTGAGCGAAGCGTCTCTGCATAGACCGACTGGACCAGTGGAGAGCTGCAAAGTTTGCCGATATCAAACTTTGGCTTTCCATCTTCAACGCGTGGCATACGAGCGGCTTCGACCTCAGCGCGAGCACCAAGCAATAAGACAGCGTTGCGACGAAATTCAATGATAAACCACCCGATAGCTGGGACAGCGTTCGTGTTCATCCTGTTCGCCAAGCCATATAAAACATCAGTTTCAATTCAACAGAACAATACACGCTGGTGTATCAAAGATCTAGATAGCGACAGGGCGCTTACGCAAATATTAGTCCAAGGTCCTCAGCAGCGAGTGCGTCAGCATTCATGAAGTGCATTCCTGTCGTATATTTTTGGCGTGCACGCATTAGCTTTGAGCCCCAATAAGGATCCCATTCGGCATCTTCAGGACCAGTCTTGCTAAAATCAGAATGGTCTCGAGCGAGCCTGTGCCAACCCTTGATAGCGTCGAGTAATCTTTGACGGACTTTGTATGGTTTCGGTGTCAACCATTGAGGTAGACCTGTGAATAGTGTAGGGACGGATCGATCAAAGTCCCAAAAGTCGTCAACAAAGCCAGGATACTGAGTGAGGAGATACTTCCCACATAGCGCTTCGACGGCTGCAGTGAAAACTTCATACTGGAGGAAGGTATAGAGATCTGGCATCTCTATCCACTCGTCGCCAATTTGACTGTCCTCGATTCATTGACCCAAGACTCCAAGTAAATGCTCAGTCATTCGGACCAGTCCGTTGCCAGAAAGGTGCTTATGCGCCGCCCTTACTTGAAAGAAGTTTAGGCGATGTTCTGGCTTCACCTGACTCTTCGGAGCTGGTATAGGATTGACCCCTGAGTCGTCGGCAGCGTAGAATGGAATAGCTTCGGAGGGAGTGCCGAAGATATTCTCTAAAGCGACGAGGACGCCAGCTTTTGTACTCATATACTTCGAGACCCTGAACAAGGCTGCAAGGTGATCGGCTCCAGCAACAAGATACAGCTTGACCGGCCCGAGTTTCACACGCACAGGTGTGGAGAAGCCATATACGTCTCTACAATATTGAGTCAGTAGAGTCTGCGAGATAGACTTTGAAGACCTAGCATGATGGTGGATCAAGTAGCGGACTCACGTTGTCCACGAACAGAAGTCGGCGGGATTCCAAAAGAATGGAATGAGATTGCCCAAGTAAGGGATCCAATACGGAATTGGTACTGGATGTTTTCCATTATCTTTGCCACTGATTGCAATACCGGACTTCACCGAAGTGATGAGAAATGTCAACGTGAACAAAAGGCATACAACCAGTGCTACACCCGTGACATTGAGCAGAGCTTGCTCGAGGAGTCGAGAAAGTTTGTTCAATGCATCAAGTGGAGCACTCCCCTGTTATCACATCCATTGGCAAAGCCTCACACAGCGAGAAGGCTCGAAGCAAACGTACCGGATAAAGCTGAGCAACCAATGTCTGATGAATGGTAACCCATGTATTCCAAGCAGAAGCTCCTCTGCTAATCACAGATCTCAAAATGGAATCTGATCTCCCACGTACCATCCGACAGACCTGATATAGCGTGATGTCTGCATTCATGTTGAGATATCGGGCCCGGGCGGCAATTAGCTGTTGCAGTCCTCGACAGAAACGCAATCCTTCATCCAAATGTTTAGATAGAACAGAGGGCGAGAGTCCCAATGCTGTAAGAGCAGCTGAAGTCAAGATCGACAGTCAATGATTCAGCTTCTTGCCTAGGCGTCCATGTATTCCGGAACTGTTTGCACAGAATGGCACAGCGCAGTGCATATCTCCAAAGGTGTTATATCCATGGTGCGTACACCCGCAGTGCCACTGGTAGGCGGAAAGAGAAGCTCCACGAGCTGCCGAGTCTGATGCGTGACTTGAGGCTACGGAAGATTTGTCTGTGTTTGCTGATATAGGCAGCGAGCGACGGCATGCAACTGCACATGATTGCGACATTGATTTTCACGACGCTTGTTTCAATTGCTAGCGCTTGAAAAGTGAACAAGAATGCGAGACGGGGGAAGCGGTAGGAGCTCGGCGAACCGGGCTAGCTTGATGAGATAGGAATATGATAGACTTACCAAAGCATATATGAAATGGCTCCATTCCAGGTATTGTCATGCTCGGGGCTCTTCCACAATCGGATTCGGTAAACCAAATTCAAGATGCTGGTAACGCAGACTCTATATCTTAGATTAGGCCTTGCTCGATCAACCTGCTCTGAAGGGCTTGGTACTACTGAGTTGCATGTGGGGCACCTACAAAAGACCGGTAAAGAAGATTGCACAGACACCGATTTTCCTCTCGGTGGCAAATTGGAGGGACCAGACGGCAGGTATGGGAATGGCGATGATGAAGAAGTCGTTGAAGATACTAATGGCCGCCGTAATGACACCCAGTAAGTCTCCCATCACTTCGCACCTCGGTGTTGCGTCTGCGAGCTCCCACGACTGTCCTGGAGCGGGCACACAGACAATCGCATAGCCGATGATGCTTATAAGACATTGAGTAAAATTAATGGCAATGGCAATGTAGGTGAGGATCCTGGTTTGCGTGCGCACGCTGAAGATGCGGAGATAGAGAACCAGGACCGAAAGTTTCACTAGGAACTCGATGGGCCCATACAGAATGTTCAGGACGGTGAAGTTCTAAGGGTATGACTCGTCAGACAAGACATTCCGCACAATGCATGAGGTTTTCATCAGGCTTGGTTACCTGCACCGACGAGTTTGAATTCATTGTGATTGGCACATCCCAAATATGTCTGCCGAGAATGTGTTGGCTCAGTGCTGCAGTACAATAAGCTCAAATTTGTAAAGTATTGAAACAGAGACAAGGAAGCTTACTAAGGTAGAAGACTGAACAGTACGATATGGATGCGGCCTAGAGATGGTTTGGTAAACTTCAAGCTTTTGGTAAAGACTGACTGCCTAGCTCTCGTACCATCGCGATGAGACAAGCCCCTACACGGGTATTAGTATTTCTACCATATATGAAAGTCCTCGTTGGGAGTGGAGGAAGGGAAGCACCCACAACCAGCCCTCTCAAGCTTTTGCGATATCCAAACATCGGCATACACTCTGAGCGCAACAAAAACAATCATAAGCAAGAGAGTCACTGTCACAAAAGTCTGAGCAATTGGGCCCTGACTAGGAGGGTCAATGAAGTTTGGAATCACTCCTGGTGGAGGCTTGCCAGAGGGCGTCTTGGAAAGATCCATGGCCACGGAGGGACGGAGGAGACGTTCTCTCAACGTCTGCGATCGGCGGAGTAAATGAATGGGAGGTAGTCAAGAAATCTTGGTCATCAGGGAGTGTAGGATAGACACGTGTGTATGGACTGATGACAAGCTAGTGACTATAGGGTGTTCGACGGCATAGGCTTTTCAGACGGAAATTTAAGAGACTTATGTAAACTTCCATAAGTGATCGACTTAGAACGAAAAGGCAAAGGATTCAATGGAGTTGATTGGCCTGCAACCGGTTTCTTGTAGGAATGTCCAATTGTCGCACTTGAAGAATCATAGCACACCTATAGGATGCGGACTTTGCCCCATCCGAGCCTCCATCATGCATGTATGACACTAAAGCACGTTGAGCTTCCCACGGACCGGGAGGATTCTGCTACTCGCTAGAGCTTCATGGGTACCAAGCTAGTTGCAGTGCCCAGAATGCTATGATGTACCTTTTGAAGGATTTTAGTGGTGGCTGTCCAACTGCCTGTTCTGCAGGCATCAACATGATTTCTGACCTTGCCCCCAACCTTCCCAGGGTTTACTATAACAAGATGTATCGTAGCCTGGTTATGGGAGTCCATAAAGTGACAGCGTCTTCCCAGCTGTCATGGTCACAGCAAAAGAATATTTCCGCAATCTGAAGGAGGCTTGGAGTACTTACCTGTCTGCCAGGAGGCGATGACAAGAGTCAAGCCTACACTCGATAGCGGGTGCTTTGGGGTACTTGGTGGTGTTGCCCGCCAACAGCAGCTTTGCCTCCTCGCCTCGTTCGCGCCCATCGCCCGAATCTTTTGACGTGATCCAATTGGAAGGCCGATACATATCGACATTGACGTGCAAGAGCAACTTCATGGGATTTGGTTCCTTGCAGTGCTGCGCATGAAACGAAGTTTTCAGCTGAGGCACGGACACAACCCCAAGCCATGGTACCCACCCAAAAAGACCACCATGACCAAACTAGTTGGGAAACATTGTGAACTTTGATAGTTCATGTTCTAGTGTATACCCCTATCTGCAGTGTGTATCGAGCATGTTTGCGATGCTGGCGCCAAGCACACCTAGCAACGCTAGGTTGGCGGGGAATTCCGGCGCGTGATTGGATGCGTCTCCGATATCTCCGATCCGACCAAACCCGAACAAACTTCCCGTCCTCCCATCAATTCTCCGACAACACTACCTACCTGCTGCTGTGAAGTGGCTGTACTTCTAGACCTATGGAGCCAACCCCTTTGTCCACCGTTGGGACTCCGGCTCAATATGGTAAAGCATGCACAAACTGTGCTCGCGCTAAAGCGAAATGCGTCAATGCGAACTCGAGCTTGAGTGAGAAGTGTGAGAGGTAGCCAGTTTCCCAAGCTTCGGACCTATGATATCAGGGGTGACCAATTTCAGATGTCATCGCCTAACTAAGGATTGCCAACGTCCAACAACGATTCGAGTGCGGAAACCAGCCAGTAAAAAACCGACGAAAGTGGACAGGCTAGAGGAAAAGCTCGACGGGTTAGCGACGCTATTGAGGTCGAATACCCAGCAGTCTACCCCCGTTGATAATCAGCTTACCCCGGACTCGCTTCAATCTGCGGGATCCGATCCGAAATTGATTGGTGATGATCAGCCTACTTACGCATTCACAACGGGCCTCGACAGGGAACGGGCTGCGAGAGTTTGCTCCGGGAGTGCTTTGAACCTCCATACTCCTGTACTCAATCCAGACACTTCGTATACAGTATCCGGCACTAGGTCGTCGACATCCCATTCAAATTCTGCGCTCTCTGTCCGACTTGAGCCGTCTCTAGACGAAGCAGAGGAGTACCTTGACATCTTCAGAGGGCAAATAATGCAATACTCTCCATTCATCACGATAACAGCGGCTACAACTTCCCAAGAACTTCGACGGGAACGCCCATTCCTATGGTTATGTATCATGGCAATATCTTCAAAGTCCACGGAACAGCAGAAGGCGCTAGGCCGGGAAATTAGGCTGACCATTGGACGAGAGATAATCCTCGAGGGTAAGAATAACCTTAATTTGCTTACAGGTATCTTGACGTATACTGCATGGTAAGTCTCTCTTCGTGCGTTATCGATGATGTTCAATACGAATTCTTTCTGTCCAGGTCTCATTTTCACCTTCACGATAAGTCCATTATTACCCAACTTATGCAGCTTGCGATGGGCTTAGTGGCAAACCTTGGCTTGAGGAGACTCCCTCCCAAAGAGCCGCCGCAACTGATGATGGACTTGGATTCCCGTGGGTGCCCTAGACCTTTCGATCCATCGGCACGAACGATGGAAGAGCGGAGAGCTGGGCTTTGGTGCTGGTTTGTCAATTCAACGTAAGGCTTTCGTTTAGCTCAGTAAACCCAATCAGGCTTACGTCAAACAGTGTCTCCTGCTATTTCCAAAAACTTGAGCCTCTGCCTTGGACTCCATATAATGACGAATGTCTTCGAATACTAGCGGAAAGCCGAGAGCACTCGGCGGATTTGCTTCTAGTTCAATTTGTTCGTCTACAACTGATCGTCGAAAAAGCTGCTCAGGCACCACGGCACGATGGGCTTTCTGATGCTTCTAGTTTCATTAGCACACCTTCACAATTATATCTCAAGGCGCTCCAGATAGAATTGCAGAATTTCAAACAAGCTCTGCCTCTAGAATTATCTGACAACAGTAAGTGGATATGCGCAGCCCAGGGAACAGCAGACGCGCTTACGCGCCGTATGTTAGAAGTCTTGCTGTTGCATACACACAGCACAGAAGTTATGATATACGAAATTGCGCTCCTGAAGACACCGATTCCATCCAACGCCATGGACTTTCAGCGCCTGGACTTTTTCTACGCCTGTCTTCAAGCTGTGAAAAACTGGTTCGATGCCTTCCTAGCAATTCCACCAGCTGCCTATGTTGGTATCTCCATGGCAGTATTCACCCAAATGGCACATTGTATCATAGCGCTCTTCCGATTGTCAACACTCGATTACCCTGGTTGGGATTGCGGAGTGGTCCGGAATCTTGCTAACCTCTCAGCAATTTTGGGACAAATCATCAATAACATGGTGCAAGTGAAGCCTGCCGCTGGTTTAGACAAAGGAGACCCAGAGGACAAAGACATCTTCAGCGTGAAGTTTCGAAAAGTCGACAAAATCACAACCTGGTGGGACTCAAAAGTAGCGGCGGAATCGAACGGACTCGATGCAATTGTTGCGGACGAAGCTATGACCGAAGCTCCGGTGGACTTCTGGGACGACGTATGGCTACAAGACGTACTTGGAGCGGGGCCATACGGATATGAACACTTTGTGCAGTAGTCAAGATGCCATCGCTGAAGGCTAGTACGGTAACTCCACGTATTTTGTGACTAGTCCTACCACTGAATGCTTATAATCCCATTTCCGGCTGACCTGTGCCAAGGATCGGGATCGGCCCTTTCCATCACTTCCCGCCTCCGACTCTGTGGTGCGGAAAGGAGCCGCCGACCGCGAATCACCACCTTGATTGGTCAGAAGCTCAGGAGCGGAGATGATTAGAGTTGCCGGTCCAACCTATATATATGTCAAGCTTATCTATCAGAGTCATTCTATCCACTACTTACAACCTCTCTACTTCTTCCAGGTCAACAATCATTCCAGGGCATAAGCATACGTCTTCCATCCAGAACTCTATGCTACCTTGAGGCAGCATTAGCCAAGCGCGAGATTCGCGCAGATAGTACAGCAATGCCTGAGCAGAATGTGACTGATGATATATTACCATCAGCCAAAACCTTTGAGGGGGAAAAGTCTAGAGAAACCCCAGCGACTACGGACAAATCTTCGAGTGGCATTTTGCGAACTGACAAGGACTGCGAGGAAGATTACAAATACATCACGGGCCCCAAGCTTGCAGTAGTGATCGTGTCAGTGACATTGGTGGCATTCCTTATGATGTTGGATCTGGCTATCATCGCGACAGTCAGTCAGGACCGGGCCATAAGTGGAGATGATTGCATGCCATTGCTAATCCTAATTAGGCCATTCCTCGGATAACGAGCGACTTCCACTCTCTGCCGGATGTGGGATGGTACGGTAGTGCCTATCTTCTGCCTAGGTAATATCCCCTTAGTCTCCTTCATCTCACGCAATGACTTGAATTGACCCAGGGCATCAGTTGCTCACTTCAACCATTGAGCGGAAAATTCTACACCTACTTTAGCTCCAAGGTCGGATGCACACATCCCCTGTTGAGTATCGAAGCTGACTATCCCAGTACACATTCCTTACCTTCCTTGCTCTTTTCGAAATAGGATCACTGCTATGTGGCGTTGCCACCTCATCGAATATGTTGATTGTAGGAAGAGCTGTGGCAGGCATGGGAGCCTCAGGGCTAATGAATGGCGCTCTTACAATCGTATCGGCATGCCTCCCGTTGGTTAAAAGGCCGGTATACCTCGGTGTCATGATGTCCTTCGCGCAGATTGGTAAGGCACATTTCTATGTTAATGAACCTCGAGTTGCGAAATAATTTCCTGGAGCATGCCTTTCTTTTCAGCCTTTTCGGCATTTCACAACAGTGGTCTTGTTCAACTGCCATGACATCCAATGGTATGCCGTTTCGTAGAACTTTGCTGCGTGTACATTTCTATTTGTTGCTTCGTATGGTAGAGACATTCCCGCCTCTAGGGTCATCTTCTGCTCCGCTGCAATGTCTCATGGCTCTCTTCAAAGCATTGGTCAAGCAATGCTGAACCCAAACCGTGCGTAGGAATGGTACTCGGACCCTTGATTGGGGGAGCACTTACGCAGTATACGACATGGCGCTGGTGCTTCTATATCAACCTTCCGATTGGTGGCGTCGTCACAATTCCGCTCATACTGATCAACATTCCCGATCGGATTGTGAAAACAGACGCCAAATCGACAGTCCGGACCACGCTTGAGAAGTTAGACCTTTTTGGCTTCGCGCTATTCGCACCAGCTGCTGTCCAACTGCTTCTTGCCTTGCAATGGGGCGGGAGCCGTTATCACTGGGATGACGCAAAGATCATTGGACTCTTCTGTGGTGCTTTCGGAACCTTCTGCGTGTTTCTAACCTGGGAGTATCATAAAGGTGATGGTGCCATGATTCCGTTCTCAGCGGTACGCCAGCGTGTCGTCTGGTCCGGGTCCCTTGTTAACTTCTTCTTCTTTGGATCTATGTTGATCACGAATTATTACCTACCAATATACTTTCAAGCCGTGCGCCATGCGACTCCGACAATGAGCGGCGTGTACCTGCTTCCGGCTATCTTGAGCCAAATGATCTTCGCCACTGTCTCCGGTATCCCAGGTATGTCACACTCCTCTGCGATATCTTCTCCCCTCTCTGCACCGACTGATGTCTTCTAGTCGGGCGGTTAGGGTACTATTTACCTTGGAGCGTTGCTTGTGCGGTCTTCGCCGCCATTGGCACGGGCTTAGTGTCAACGCTAAGTCCAACGTCTTCGAGCGGGAAATGGATTGGCTATCAAATCATTGCAGGTGCTGGTCGTGGCATGGGCATGCAAATGGTGTGTCCAATTTTTCAACCCCTTCTTGCTCGGCGTAAGGAATGCCTCATATACAGGGGCTGGGTCTTACCCAGTGCATGGAAAAACTGGGTTTCAAACCTAATTTGTCATATTTCCGGTCCTTGATTTGCTGAACTACCCACTGACTGACAACCTAACGCAGAGTATTGTTGCTATCCAAAATGTCCTTTCACCTTCTCAAGTCTCTGTCGGCATGGCTCTCCTCATCTTCAGTCAGCTGTTTGGAGGGGCTTTATTCCTCAGCTTTGCCCAGACAGCCTTCACCAACGGCCTGATTAAGTATGTAACGATCTATGCGCCCGGAGTCAGCGCGGAGACAGTCATCGCTGCGGGTGCAAGTGCCATTCAACAGGCCGTCCCGAAAGCTGCACTGAAGGGAGTGCTCGAGGCCTACAATACGAGTATCAACCATGTCTTTTATCTTGCTGCCGCTTCCGCGGCGGCTATGTTTATCTTCTGCTGGGGTTTAGGGTGGAAGAGCATCAAGAAGGCGAAGATTGTCAAGCCAGAGGTTTGAATGAACGGGTCGAAGGATTAGCATCACCACACATTAAATATGAGCATATAGATGGCGCTAGGGATCCGAAAGGCAATTGGAGGTAATGATTATCTTAAGCTTTGTGTTGGGGCCTTGACCCTACTTTCAAGCAGGATTCTCAAAAGATATTCATTCGCAGGGATTTACTCGCACCTGTTCGACAATCCCGCACACTCTCTCAATATCTGCCTTGTGCATCTCGAGTCTAGAAGGTACGTAGAGATTCGAAACAGAAGCAATAGGATCCTGGAAATCCATATCGGAAAATTGTTATGAAGAAGGGTGTCAACAACATTGACTGTAAACCGAAGGATCAAGCATTTAACGACGCAAGACATCTTCAATCACGAGCTTGATCATCTCAGGATCATAAAGTCTCTTTGAGTGTTCCAAAGTCTTTGAAAGGATGATATCCCACTTACCTCCGTAATTGCCAACGTATTGCTGACGCCCATCCGCAGGTTGCCTGTACCCGAAACTTCAGTACAAATTGAGCCGGATAAGATGAACCACGTGCCTGCAGCTGGAAGCTCGTACTTCTGGACTGCAATACGAAAGCCTAATAAGAGATGGTGTTCCCATTGTCTGGCTCGCCTTTTAGCTCGGCACAGTCGCAATCTTTCAGAACAGCCTTTAGCTACCATGGATTGTGTCCTCGAGACCATTTGTGCTTCAAATGGCCTACATCATAGGAGATCTGGTGTGGTACAGTGAATTACCATAATCATTTCACGGCGATCTCGGTAAGACAAATGCATTGCCTTTAACACGGTGATACTCTTCCCACACCCTTTAGCCAAACCCTTCGCACATCTCGCACGTTTTGCTTACAGCTCTTCGCGCTTGACGTCTTGGCAAAAAATGTATTGGGAACAATGACGTCCCCTTTCAGTGCTGAGGCATCGTACTCTGGGGCTGCTCTCTAAGGCCTTTTTTGAAAAGTGGGGGTTGCTTTGTCTACAATCGTCAGGCATTGATGGGTGGCCACCTGATAACAAAGCATCTTTCAGCTGCAGGCTACCTACATTTATGGCTACCTGTCTTGTCAGAACTCCCGATATCGTGATACCTAGCACTACAAAGCAAAGCAAGTTAGTCTATCGGTAATGTCGTCAGCTAGCCCATCAGAGCCTTGTGGATTTCAGGACGCGATATGAAAGCCTGTTCCAATGACGGCTTTCCTGAATTGAGGCTTTTATGTGGGACAACTTAAAGCGCTAAAGAAACTCTTATGTCTCATCTTAGCTATCGGTGGCCTTATTCCTCCATCAGCTTCCCAGGTTGGACGCAGTCCATGATTTTGAAAGCCTGCATATTTGACGTCAAGCGCTTCAACGTGAGCAAAGGGGGCCGTTCCGCGCGAGGCTACGAGCTAGCAAAGGGGTTGTAGGCTGAAGCCTCCAGATGGAAATCCCCTTCCAGCTAAGGACTCCTCAATTTTGACGCCGTTGCCCTTGAAAGGCCCGTACCAACCGCTACTTGGGACTTCGAGCCGCGAAATGATGGGAAAATCACGTGGAAGCCCAAAGCGGTATTCTGTCCAGCCCCCTTATTTCTGGGTGACGTATGGAAAGAAAATTTTGCATCAACACTTCACTCCAATTCTGAGCTAGTACTCGGCTAAATTGGCCACAAGACCTTCGTCCAACTGCTCGACATCTTCGTTATCCCCATCGTCAACAGCTTCAAAGCTTTCGTCAACACAGCCTTGCATTGTTATAGGCTACACTTGAAGCAACATTAGCAGCCTCTTTGTGAAGCCACGGGCAACACTTAGCCTTCAATACAGCGCTCAACACTACTATTCCAATACCTTTCACCTTAGCATTTCTTACTTGCCTGCAACCTTTCGCCTCAGCCAATTAAACTTTCCTCAGCACTACCTTACGTGCTCTTCCGCAACTGCGGGCACTGAATCATCCATACCTTGTCAAGATGGACCAGATACTGCGACATTTCCGAGCTGAGCCCTTCTGGTTCGCATTCAAAACGGTGAGCGCTGCTATCGGCGTGATCTGTCTACAACAGACAGGCTTCATCTCCTCGGCTTTGGTGCCGTATACGGGCTCTTTTCAACCTCACACGCCGCCAAAGCCTCCGCCAACGCCAGCATCACTCGTGGTGAAGATGAACGTGGATCCTCTGAGGCCACATCCTGATTTCGGCAATGTTGATGGGATCTCTGTTATACTGAACGATACGTCAAATGTCGTGGCCTACGAACAGGCCAACGTTTCGGGCACCGTCGTCAAAATCATGGTAACGGCGAATTCGTCCACTCACTGCTTTCCGGTAAATGGAACTACGACAAAGGCAGCCAGTACGACCTCCCTACCCAGCCGAACAATGACATGGCTCATATCTACCGGGACCGATCTACTGCAGTTCATACTCCGAAGAATGGCGGATCTCGCTTTTCTTCACAACACCAGCATGAGCACGGCATCCATGGCATGCCTCGCCGTCCCCCTCACAATCATTGCTGCCTTCGTTGGCTACCAAGGCTACTTGGGAGTTCAACATGTCCGCCAAATCTACACAACAAACGCCGAGCTGGCTAGTAGAGAGAGGGAGAGAGAAGTGCAGCTAGTCCATCTGGATGAAGCCGTTTCTCTCAATCTCAACAAGGTGGCATTGCTTGAAGGAAGAGCGACGAGAGCCGAGGAAGCCAAAGAACGATTGCAGCAGCAGTATGCTGAAGCTTTGAGACTAAAAGGTGAAGAGATTCTCCTGTTGTTACTCATAGTGTACATTGCTAACGATGGCGTAGATGCGTCAGACAAGGAGGCAGAAATGGCTCGGGACGAAGCAGGTGACGCCAGAAACGCCCTGGAAGATGTAACAAAAAGCCTTGCAACGGCCAGAGAAGAGGCGCACAAGGCGAAGGAAGAGGCAAAGAAGAGGGTCTCCGGAATGAACGACGGGGTCAGTGAACAGCGCAACACCATCAACAGCCTCCGAAGGGACAAGTCCATCTTGCAGAGAGATCTTGAGCATGAGCGTGTAGAGGCTGCCGCGGTAGCCGAAAAGTTCAAGAAGAGTCTCCCACAGAAAGAAGCGGAAAACCTCAAAAAGGAGTTGCGAGACAGACTGGAGCTTCTGAAATCGCAAGGCAAGAACACCATCGCCCTCCAGAAAAGCCTGAGTTCGCTCAAAGAGCAAGTCCAAAACTTGAAACCTGAGGCTTTAGACAAGCTTAGGAAGCAGATAACTGATGAGCAACAGCTCCACAAAGAGGCTGTGGACAAAGCAACATCTCTGGAAGACGAGCTGACCAGGAATGGCGAGGCTGAGAAGCGGCGAATGAGCGCTGCAGTCGAAAATCAGAACGATCTCAAGAAGCAATTCGAAGAGGCCACCAGGAGACTCGAAAAAGCTGAACACACGGTTACATTGCTAGATGCCGAGAAGGCCCGGCAAGCCGACGTCGAGGCCCACATCACGAAGGACTTGACAACACGAGTTGAGGCGGCTGTTAAGGGCCAGAAGATAGCCGAAGACAAGAACAGATTGCTAGAGACCAAGATGGCTCAGCAGACTGAAACAGAGTGTGAAGTTAAGAGAAAATTGATGATGCAAGTCGAGGAAGGCGTCAAAATTCAGAATGCGGCGGAAGAGAAGACTGAAGCGCTAGAAACCGAGATGGGTCAAGTCAAACAACAGCTAAAGACTCAAGTCGAAGAGGCTGTCAATCACCAGAAAGCAGCGGAAGAAAAGTCAGCATTGCTGCAGGCCGAGATGGCCCAGCAAGCTGAAGCAGGAGCTGATGCCACGAGACAGATTCAAGAAAAGCTTGACGCCAGCACTCGCCTTCTGGTTGAGTTGAAAGGCGAGATGGAAGATCTGGATACCAACTACCATAGATCAGTGGCTCGTTTCGAGGAAGTCCGGGCAGCGAAGGATGCGACCATCAAGCAGCTTCAAGCTCAGCTTGGAGACCTAATATCAAACTCCTCATGGACGGACGATGACGCATCAACAAGTCCACAAGGTATGGATGAGCCACCGCCGCGGCCAGCAGTGAGATTACTAGCATCGGGCTCTGATGCTGCAACCACTGAGAACGCTGATACGGATAACCGCGACGCTGGGTTCTCCATCAAGGGTGCGGCTGGGAGGCAAGACAGCGATGAATCCAACGGCAGCGGAGCCGGGAATGATACATCCAGTGGTTCGCCTGCAAACTTTGAAGGATCTGGAGGCGAAGACACTGTCAATGATGGTCACCGTGATCTCTCTCAAGGCTCGTCTCTTGTAACCAACGTATGCTTCTGCGACAATTGTGGTAGGAAACATGCGCCCCCATGCAAATACTTCGGGCCCCCTTACTGTGCCAACTGTGGCAAAAACCACCCAGGGAAGCTCAACAGTTGCAAAAAATGGTGCAAGCAATGCCAGGCGAGCCACTACAGATCGGATTGTCCCCACACCAAGACAGCATCTCACACATCTTCCCAGGCGCCAACAGGCTCTGCCGCCGTCGATGATTCGAACGACCTCGGCGATCCGTCAGCCCCAAGCCCAGCAGCACCAACTGACGAAGGTAGTCAGTCTCCAGCACGGGGTTCAGCAACGACACCAGTCCCGGCGATCGATGACTCACGAACACCAGGATCACAGCGTGGAGGCCACGGCTCACATCGCTGGACAGCACCCGGACGAGGCCGGGTTCGTCCTCCTCAAGGTGGATTCGTTCCTATGCCCGCTGCTCAGAGACATGGTCCGTCGACCGGACGAGGAGGTAGAGGCCGACCAGGGCAGGGTGCGCCGCTTACAGCCGCGGAATCTTTTGAGAGGCAGCAGAGGGCGCGGGACAATTAGTGGGGGAATGTGGTGGGTGTGCGGAGATGGTGGACGGTGGTTGGCAGATGAAGGACGAGGGAGCCGGACTGGGACCGGGCAAGAGATGGAGTAGTGTGTAGAAATGCTAATATGGAGGGAGAACAACTCACAGACTGACTCATTGGGATAGGAGATGAGCCGAGAATGACATGAAAGGACAGGGGAGCCGGAAAGGGGCCGGGCAAGAGATGGATCAGCATCAGGAGACTCACATTGTACGAGGAGTACTAAGACTCAGAGTTGGCAGAGGTTCGATGCAAGTCGAGCTGAGAGATGTAAAGGACAGGGGAGCCGGACAGGGACCGGGCAAGAGATGGATCAACAACATAACATTCCACATGTACGGAGGACAGCATGTCTCAGCGATGCGGTGCAAATCGAGCTGAGAAGTGTGAAAGCAGATGGAGCCGGACAGGGACCGGGCAAGAGAAGGATACCAATCAGAAAGAGACATCGAAAGAGCAAATCACATGCTCTGGGTAATGCGTCCACCAGAAAGGTTGAACAGGGGCAGTGTTGCGAACATTTCATGTCTTGTGAAGGATGTATGTATGCATGGCGAATTTCGATGAATAGAATGGGAGAGATCGTTCTTCGTGTCAGTTTTAGAACCGAAATTATGTTTATAAATACATAGACAGCATGCAGTGTTAGTTTTCAGTCGCACCAAGCATGCATCCATCCAAACATCTTTCAAGCAAACTAATCCGCGAATTCTGTCAAATCAATACCAAAACACCCTCACCTTCCCAAACCAGCAGCTACTAATCCTGCCCAGAGTCCAACACCATAAACCCTCTTGCACAATATAAATCATAATAACCCCCCACCTCCGTCTTGCAGGGAAGACCTAGCGCGAGAGACCACTCAAAGGTCCTTCGCTAGCTTGGGACTACGGTCCATAACAAAGTAATTGTCATAACCAGCGCTCGGAAGACGATGACAAAAAAAAGGCAAGAGATGGAGAGAGAGAGGCGGGTAAAACCTTCCATGGGGTTTTCGTAGGGTCGACACGTCGACCTGAGCTTTTGCCGTTTTTGATATTTCTTTTTGACAACTGAGAAAGGTGATATTATTTATTTGAGGAGGTGAAGGGGAGGAGGTGAAGGGGGGGAGGTTAGCTTGGGGAGTGTTCAACACATGGCATACCCCCTCCCCTTCACTTTGTCCACAATATATATCATAATAACCCCCAACCTCCGTCTCTCAGGGAGACCTAGTTGCAACGCACTCACGGGTGTGTCCTAGCTTGGGGCGAAAGTCCATTAGCCTGGCCAAAGAGCGGGTGTAAAACCTTCCCTGGGGTTTTCGTAGGGTCGGAACGTCGACCTGAGCTTTTGCCTTTTTGGTTTTCTTTTTGACAAATGAATAATGGGGGGATTATCTCGTTTGGGGGTAGGGGCATATAAAGCTGACTTTGAAATGAGGCTAGCTTTTGGCAAGACGCTCCCCCATACAGGAATCACTGGAGCTCAAGAATTGCCATAAATCCAATAGTATGAGAACCTTGTCCCTTTAGCAATGTCGCGGTGGTGGAAATGCAATTGGTCGTTTGCTTTCCTACATACTGTAAAACAAACACCTACAACAAAACGCTAATCAGTCATCATCGCTATCTTCAAACACCGCTGTTCGCGCTCTCCTCTTGGCCGTTGAAACCACTAAACCATCATCTTCCTCGCCATCGTCGTTACCAGGATCCGGAGCGAATGTCGATACCTTCGCCGTACTCTCTTGTAACGATGGTACTTCGATCTGAAGGTCATCTGTCGCCTTGGAAAGCGACAAACCATCCAATGGCGGTGAAGACAATGGTGTGTCCTCGCGTCCAGACTCAGAGCTATCGTCGAACGGCCCTCGGCGTCGTGGTGGCGATGAGGTACCGCCCATCTCTGCGTCGATATCGTCATCAGTCAAGTCAACGCTCTCTTTCCGACTCTTTCTCCAAGGCGCCACATCTTCGTCCACATCCACATCGCCGACTTCTTTCCTCTTCTTGCGTCTCCTGGTAGAGCCCGCAGCGTCGCTTTTCCGTTTCTTGGACTTCACGGCCGGCTTGACCTTCTCACCTTCTACCGTTCTTGAGACCCTTCCTGCCATCAATGCCTCCCTAACCTTCTCACCCTGGCCCCGTCTCCTTGCTTCTTCTCTGGCAAAGAAGTCCCGATCTCGCTCTTCGTCACTTTCATCATCGCTATCTTTCACGAATTCTGCGCTCTTGATTTTCCATCGTTTTTCTAGGTCCGCCTTCTCTCTTGCTCGGCGTCTTTCTTCCCTTGTTTCATCATCAAGACCGCTTTCGTTGTCAGAAGCGACAGTATGGCGTTTTCGGCGTTTCTTTTTGAGTGAGTTCAGGGCTGTGTGATGTGGATTGGGCTTATTTGTAGGGCCGCCTGGCGGAAAGAGGAATTCTTCTTGCATGTTGGTATCGCTGACGATGCCATCGCCATCGGAATCATCGTCGTATTCTGCACGCTTGGCTTCCTCGGCAGGCTTCCGTCGAAGCATTTCCTCGGGCGTCTTGGGATCATCCTCACCATACTCGAAGATTGGATTCTTGCGGTGCTGCTCAACAACGTCGTGGGTATGACGGAGGTCTGCAGAGGATATGGAAGAGGGTATAACCCACGTGGCACCTGGCTCGTCATCAACGCCTAGACTTTCGAAGCCGGAAAGAGTCATCAAGAGGCGGAGTTTAGCGTCTTTGAACATAGCCGTACGGGTAGAATCGCTGTCCGGTATCACAACAATGGATGGCGCTTTGGAGGTGGTGGTTGGTTGCTCAGCCTGATCTTCCGGGACTTCTGGTTGTGGTAGTGTTTTTCGTGCTAACGCTTCGGCTTCCCAGCTCTGGCGCTCATCGGCCGCTGAAGCAAGGGTCTTGGTGACCCAATCGATCAGTTCAAGCTTGTCGTCGTAGAGGGCTGCTACTGCGATCCCTATCTGTTCTTCGATGATCATCGAGCCGCGAACCACCAATGTCGCTGGTGGTCTAGGCTTGGAAGAGACCGTCTGTTTCTCATACCCATACTCGAGGTAGAAAGTGGTCGAATTGATTTTGCTGAAAAGGAGTTCCACGGCCAACTCTGGTCTCTGATCGAGCTTTTTAATCAACTTTTTGATCAGCTGTCTGACCAACTCATCCCACTCCTTGTACGTAGGGCCAGCCAGATCGAGCCCTTCAGGCCCTTTAACCATTTTGGTGAAGAGGGCGATGATGTCGAGTCGGAAAAGCATTACACTGAGGTCTTGCTTGAAGGCGACACGGTAGAAGAATCGATGTGCGCGCTTCAGCTGCTCAGTATCCAGGTCGATGTAGTATTTCGCAAAAGCGACAAAGGTATCGATACACGCCTGTGACATGAATTTGGTCGAGAACCGAGTGAAGTCGAACTTCCGTTCTCTTGACACTCGCTCTGCCTCTCGCATATCTTCCATTTCCGAGGCTTGGTCCTCTTCATCCTCGTTGGTTTCGCCGCGTTGTTTCGCGGCAGCTCTCTTCGACTTTCGAGCTCGTCGCTTGGATCGTACCTGCAAATCCACGTTCTCTCGCGAATATCGCTCTAGCATACGTAGGAAGACATGCGAGAGCTCAGTACAGGAGTCTAGATAGCCAAAGCCTTGGTCTTTGTAACCTCGGAGGATGGCAATAATCCGGTCATGGGTCGATTCTTCGTAGAAGATCCGGTTTTGAATATTCTCTGCAATCTCCTGGTCCTCTTCCAGCGGTGACTCTGACATGTCCTGTATGATCAGCAGGATCTGTGTGAAGCATCGCATGCCTGCCTGGACCTCTCGCCAAGACTTCAGATCAAGAGTGGTCTGCATGAAGCGATTCAGGAGGATGAAGGACTCTTGATTCAACACAGTTGCAACCAGTCCAAAGCTATCGGGTTCGAAGGTCTCGACAATCTTCTTGTCTTTCGTCCTTTTCTCCGCTTCTTTCTTGGTCCTCCGACGGACACGTTCGGCTTGCAGAAACCATGAGACCAGGTAGAAGAACTGTTGTTGATGAGATTCAAGTACTCGCTCGGCTTCGCGTTCGATGGCTCGGCGGATGTGGTTGAATAAAGGATTGAAGCTGGAATCAAGAAACTCTTCCACAAATGCCCGAAGATGCGTATTGGCAGACTCAGTCAGTGGAGTCTGCATATCAAATCGATCATATGCAGGCTCTTCGTTCTTCACTCGTTGCTTAGGCTTGTTCCACTTCTTGGACTGGTCCATCTTCGACAGCGTTTGCTGGCCATTCTTCAGAACGTCTTGGCCTGAGACCGTCGATACTCTCCCAGGACCATCTCGTTTCACCCAGATCATGGTTCCGAATCGATTGTGCCTAGTAGGTGCGTTCTTCGCGTACCCTCTATGCATGCCTGCTTCTTGCGCTAAGAGAGAGTTGAGCTCGTCACTGTTTAGCGATTTCAATTGACTTTTGTCCATGAACAGCTTCTCAACGTCCACGCCCTTCAAAAGATGGAATAGTATCTCCATGATCACTGTGTCTTGGGTATTGAAGTCTTCGCCCATATTTGAGGAAATTGTAAGGAGCAGTGCAAGCACTTCTTGGCGATGAAATGCTTCTACAGTCGCAGATCTCGAGACCTCGCCCTCCTTGCCCTCGTTTGGCAAGTTTGGTGGCGGAGATATCATAGCGACGTTCCTGAAAAAGTATAGTAGGAGCTTGATGATCCCTTCGTCCCGAGGGCCTCGTTCTCCTATTGGAAGAGCCATGGAGGGAAGCCCAACTCTAACAGCCGTTCGAAGAATGGACGCCGAGTCATGTTCGAGGATCGCGCGCTTATAGGACGTTTGGGCAAGCTGTAGGTATGGAATGTGACGATGGTGATTGACTGTCATCTGCATGTCGTTTTTCTCGATGGGCCATGTCAAAGGGACTAGAAGTTCCAGACATGCTAATGCCACTTTTGACTTGACTCTGTCTTCCGTTGCTGTCTCCGGCCATGCTGCCAGAATCTCCAGTAGATCACCCTTGACCAGATTCGCTTCCGCAAGACATCGAGCCACGTCCAGCCGGTTTGACTTTGCGTCATGTAAGTTCAACCATTTCCTTAAGTCTTTGAGACAAGCGAATGCATCATCGCCGAGGACGTAGCGGCCATCTTCATCGGCGCCCGTCCCTCCCAGCTATGGCGCTATCAGTCGTAGCCGTGGAAACTTGAAAGGAAGACATACTGCGGACACGAGACTGTAGACATAGGCGCGAACTTCAGGGTCCACAGGACCTGGAGGACCTTGAAGACTTTCCTCAGACTCCATGGCGGTCTCACAGAAAGCACAAGCTAAGAATCATTGAAGCTCGATCAGACGCGTTCTGAGACGCGATGGACGCTAAACCGTGACAGCCGAGGCTCGAAGATCCCTGCTAGACCTAACCTCGCATCTTCATGTCAGTCAAGGTGTTCCACAATCCGTATCCACCATGAACCTGATATTGTAATCCTTTAGATACTATCAAACTAGCTAAACGATCGGCCATGTCTTCACCCTTGCGTGCCGGAAGGCAATTGAGCAGCCTCGCCAGCACTGCGAATAGACGATCTCTCAGCACAAGCTCGAGACTCGCGGCCGCCAGGGAGGTCAAGAGGTTAGGGGTGGTAGGAGCCGGGCAGATGGCAAGTCTCGCAAAAGGAATAGAGAAACGCTGGGGTGAAAGTATGGCTGATTTGAGGAGATCAGGGATTAGGCATCGCTCTCGTAGCAGCCCAAAAAGCTCAGGTACCTGTCACGCTGGTGGATACCTCACAAGCCTCTCTGAATAAGGGAGTGCAATTTGCAGGTGTGTGATGCAGCCATTGAGATTCAATCATATTGCGGCTGACCGCCCGCATAGAAAAGTTGCTAGCTAAGGACGTCTCCAAACAACGCATCTCACAATCCGAGGCAGATGCTGCGCGTTCCCTCCTCTCTCCTACAAACAAAATGGATGACCTCTCCGAAGCTGATTTTGTCATCGAAGCCGTGCCGGAGATACCCTCTCTGAAGACCAAGATTTTCTCTCAGCTAGCAAAGATTGCTCCCTCCCATGCAGTCCTCGCCACGAATACTTCGTCCATCTCCATTACCAAGATAGCCGCAGCAACAACTCCACCTGACAATCCCACAGACATGAGTGCGGCATCTCGTGTCATCAGTACCCATTTTATGAATCCTGTGCCCATACAGAAAGGAGTGGAAATAATAAGTGGACTCCAGACGTCGGCAGAAACGCAAGAGACTGCTATTGAGTTCTGTAAAAGGATGGGCAAGATCCCCTCGCAATCTGCCGACTCGCCTGGTTTCCTTGCCAATCGAATTCTGATGCCTTACATTAACGAAGCCATCATATGTTTGGAGACGGGGGTAGGAAAGAAAGAGGACATCGACAACATAATGAAGAATGGAACTAATGTCCCCATGGGACCGCTGCAGCTGGCGGACTTTATCGGTATCGATACTTGTTTAGCGATTATGAAAGTCTTACACGAAGAGACGGGTGATGGGAAGTACCGCCCGGCTGTGTTGCTGAAGAAGATGGTGGATGCGGGATGGGTGGGTAAGAAATGTGGAAAAGGGTTTTACGATTACTAAATACTAGTGATCACAATAATCTTATTAGGTCCCTCTTGTGCACGCAACTTGCTAGATAATGGATTGGAGGCTCACAGCCGCTGGTATCTGTCCCAACTTGGGCCATACGCCGGAGGGTCATCCTTTTGCATCCGCTACAACTCATTCTCGCCGACGTACCTAGCTCGAGCTTGCCTCTGCTTCGGATTCACCTACCACATCTTCTGTTGCGATAGAACAGGTAACGTGCCGATAACACTGCAGCAGATCGACAGTAGCAGATCCTGAAAGAACTTGGCAATCTCTCAAAGGAGGCATCCTGATTGGCAGCCTGGCGAAGCACCCTCTTTTTCTCCTTTTCCTTACGTCCAAGAATCGTCTCCGTGACACCTTTCGCCCATTTCCTCTTCTCCTCAAGCGTCCAGCGATATTTTTGCTCCCTGAACCAGTAATCCCTGGGAGAATGCCAATCTAGCCAGCGACAGGGAAGGCCCTCATCGCTGATCACAAAAGTCGCCGTCTTCAGTGGCAGTACCCGCAGCTGATCGAGACTATCCAGGGTTGATGTCCACCAGTCCTCGTCTGCTTCAGCAAAATCCAATGCTGTGCGATACGGGCCATAGCGACGCACGGGACAACCCTGGTCCATGCTCAAGTTGATGGTCTGCAAGCCGGAGAGATGTTCCGCCATCATAGCAATGGCACGGTGCCAATGCCGCACGTAGTCTTCCTTGGGAAAGCTGATCTCCATAAGAACCTTGCGAATTGCTGCCGCAAATCCTTCATCCAACAAGCGACGAAGGAATCGCTGCAGAAGTAGTGGATCGTCGAATAAGAAGGTGTTGGTAGAATATGGTAGGAACTTAGCCTCATTGTACACTTGCTGACATGAAAGTAAAAGATTATTGCTCTGCCCTTGTCCCAGCGGCTCTTCCAACCACTCTCGTACCATACAGTAGCCGTGACGGCTCACGCTGGCCTCGACGTACCACGCCAATGTTTCTGTCTCTTGAAATCGCTTCTGAGCCTCGGCCTCGGAAATCTCAGCATAGCACATCTCATTAGACCACTGGTATCCGTGTGTTCGTTTGTCATAGTGCTCGCTAACATGGAGGACCCTACCCCCAAGAACCAGCTCGTAGATCATATTCTTGATTTCCTGAGGCAGCTCGAGCAGAGAAGAGGAGGCGTTCCCCTCGGGAGCTTTGATGGTTAGCAAACCCTTGGAATGCAAGTATTGACACAGCTCACATCACTAGTAGCTCGTTTGAAGTCATCAATCTTCTCCTATGGATCTTGTTTCCACTACGTAGCTTCATCTTCGACGGAACATGTGGATCAGACCGCTAATTTCTGACTGAAAGATGGTTTAGAGATGTCCGGGGCCGGATGGTGATAGATCGAGCCGAAGTAGTGCGATGTACGACTTGGCACTAGATCTGAGAATAAGAAATCGGCAAGGTGATGTGAAGGTAACTTGGACCGTATTCTGGGAAAGCAACGCTGATGAGTTATATCCCCAATAACAATTCACCAACGTCCGCAAATTCCTAGGTCTAGAAGAAGTACTGTGATGCAGTGGGAGCATTGTTGTGTGCTAAACAGCCAAACATTCCCTACGACGTGATCAACGATTTTCCTCCTGCAGTGCATATACTACAGAAATTTCCAAAGCCGATACCAAAACGTCACTATCTGTGCGTTTCAGCTACCGTACACATCACCCAGTCAGCATATCAACAAGTACTCATGACTGTAACAGCCACCTCCCATATATATTCTACAACACTATTGTAGTCTGTATCTAGTGCACACACGTTCAGTATTGATTTTTGTTCTGGAATCGGCTCTTTGGATTTATTCACCTGGTCATTTTGATTGTAACTTGACATGGTCCATTTCAGATTTCAGGCGTATAGTTAAAATTTCGGATGGCAGTGTCGAAATGTGACGTTAGCCAGGACACTGGCATGCTTTGTTAGTATGACTTGGTATATTGTTGGCATTCGCATTTGGTTCTTACGCGTCCGTGCTTAGTATCTTCCTGGCCTAAGTGGTCTACATGATATTTTGGCAGGTCATGAGGTCTGGTAGTGGAAGAAGAGGGATTAGTAGTGGAAGAGAGGCATCAATAGAGATGGTATCGATGACATTAATGACCAAAAGGTTTCTACAAGATAGTCCCTCCTTTTATCACGCAGTGATAGACATGGTATGACAGTAAGCTCAAAGGTATGCTCGACCCAACCCCAAAAGATTCGCCTTAGCGAAAGCAGCAAAGTAGAAAACCCATGCCTTTACAATTCACTCAATTTTCGAACTGTGACAAATACAGCTTGTCATATCATGCAAATAGCCGTCCAAGTCATACGCCACCCCCCCTCTCTTCCCCTCTGGAAATCCCATATCTATTCATCGTCTCCATACATCTCCTACCCTCGATACCGCGTATACACCATCCTGGCATTATTTTCACGCGTCGATACCCATGAACAATCATCTTTATGATCTATCAAACATCGTGACACGCGTCACTAAACAAACGAATTCGTTACCCTATGCTGGCGCCGACCTACATGGGTAGCCGCTTGCTAAGCATCAGCGTATAGATCCGATTCTTGACCTCTTGCGGTAGATTCAATGAAGGGGGAATAAGCGTTGTGAGGGTTTTGGGGGTTGGGAAGGGGTGCTGTACTCACGGAGAGAGAGTATCTCTTTTTTCGGGTGATGATCTTGGCTGGGAAAACTCTAATGGTTGGCGTGACACCGGCGTGTGGTTTCATCATTGGCTATGGGGTGAGTTGGGGGGAGGGGTGTTGT
>JAABUL010002909.1_pt1 | contig 26992 bp, 20 predicted proteins | sample 5559151 | NCBI WGS metagenome assembly JAABUL01 (sample SAMN10711876, study PRJNA513368) | rock metagenome | isolation source: Antarctica rocks | place: Antarctica: Victoria Land, Pudding Butte sud | reverse complement strand
GGTGCTCCGACCAGGGCCGGATCGGCCGAGAAGCTGTAGGGCGTCTTGGCCATGCAGACCGGTAGGGCGCCGAAACCCTCGGCCTCGAAGCGGGCGAGTTTCTTGGCCGCGACCGGCGCCAGGGCCACGCCGTCGGCCCGATAGATCTCGCGGGCGATCGTCTCGATCTTGCCCGCCAGCGGCAGGGCGTCGGCGTAGAGTGGCGCGAAGCGGGCCTCGCCCGAGCGGGCCAGCGCCGCCACGGCCTCGGCGAGGCCGAGTGCCCCAACCCCACCCTCGGCCCAGTGGCGGCAGAGATGCACGCCCACTCCGAGCGCCGCGCAGCAATCGGTCAACACGCCTAGTTCCGCCTCGGTGTCGGCCGTGAAGTGGTTGATGGCCACCACGACCGGCACACCGAACTTGCGGACGTTCTCGACATGCCGGACCAGGTTGGCCGAGCCTCGCCGCAGGGCATCGAGGTCGGGCCGTCCGAGGTCCGCCTTTGCGGCGCCGCCGTGCATCTTCAAGGCCCGCACCGTGGCCACCACGACGGCGGCGTCCGGCGACAGCCCTGCCGAGCGGCATTTGATGTCGAAGAACTTCTCCGCCCCGAGATCGGCCCCGAAGCCGGCTTCGGTAACGACGTAATCGGCGAGACGCAGGGCCGCGTCGGTTGCGACGACCGAATTGCAGCCGTGCGCGATATTGGCGAAGGGCCCGCCATGGACCAGCGCCGGTGACCCTTCGAGGGTCTGCACCAGGTTGGGTTGGAAGGCGTCGCGCAGCAGCGCCGTCATGGCGGAGGTCGCCTTCAGAGCCGCGGCCTCGATATTGACGCGGGCGAAGCTCCTCCCGACCACCATGCGGGCGAGCCGGGCTTCGAGGTCCGCGAGGGAGGCGGCGAGGCAGAAGGCCGCCATGGTTTCGGACGCCACGGTGAGGTCGAAGCCGTCCTGGCGCACGGCGCCATTGTTGCCGAGGCCCACCACGACATCGCGCAAGGCGCGGTCGTTCATGTCGAGCGCCCGGCGCCAGGTGACGCGGGCCGGGTCGATGCCGAGCGGGTTGCCCCAGTAGACATGGTTGTCGATCATGGCCGACAGCAGGTTGTTGGCCGCCGTGAGGGCGTGGAAGTCGCCGGTCAGGTGGAGGTTGACCTCATCCTGCGGCACCACCTGGGCCTGGCCTCCCCCATTGGCGCCGCCCTTCAGCCCGAAACAGGGCCCGAGCGAGGGCTCGCGAAGGCAGATCACCGTCCGGCGGCCCGACAGGTTGAGGGCGTCGCCGAGCCCGATCGTGGTGGTGGTCTTGCCTTCGCCGGCCGGCGTCGGGCTGATCGCTGTAACGAGGATGAGCTTGCCTCGCCGTTCGGGCAGGGCCGCGATGGCCGCGAGGCTCACCTTGGCCTTGTAGGGCCCGTAACGGTAGAGGGCATCCGGCCCGAGCCCGGCGCGGGCTCCGATGGCCTCGATGGGCTGCAGCACCGCCGCGCGGGCGATCTCGGAATCGGTGGCCACGGCTCAGGTCCCGGCCATCGTCGATCGGTCCTGCCCGGCCCGCTTCTCCTGCCGCATGCTCCCGCGCCCCGCATCCCATTTCAGATGGGCGAGACCTAGCCGATGACGGGTGTCGGCGCTACAGCCCGCAGCATCGGGTAGTGGGTCAGTCTGAAATGCGACCGGGTTGAAGGCGCCCGGGAAGGCTCCGTAGCCGCTTGGTTCGACGGCGACAATGGAGTGGAAATCGACCCTCACCGGTGTAGCTTGCAGCATCATCGAAGGTCGGACGCAATGGTCCTCTCAATCAACCTCCCGCTCATCCTCTCAGCAGCCTTCGTCGCAAGCGCTAGCCCTGGTCCCGCGACGTTGGCTATCGCCGACACCTCAATGCAGTCCGGCCGAAGGGCAGGCCTCGCGCTTGCTCTCGGCGTCTCGACGGGGTCGCTCACATGGTCGATCGCTGCCGCTATCGGGCTCGCTGCGATCATGGCTTCGAGCGCTTGGGCACTTGAGGTGCTGCGCTACGTCGGTGCCGCCTACCTCATGCTGCTGGCACTCAAGTCGGCTCGCAGCGCGATCATGGGACCCGCGGCTGTCCCCCACGTCGAGGCCGAGCCCTCACCGGTACGGGCTTACGCCAAAGGGCTCGCGCTGCATGTGACCAATCCGAAGCCCATCCTCTTCTTCGGCTCGCTCTACACGCTCGGCGTCTCGCCGCGGACCTCGCTGCCGGAACTGGTCATCGTGATCGCCTTGGTTGGCTTACAGAGCACGACGATTTTCACGGGCTACGCGTGGCTGTTCTCTAATAGGCGAGTAGCGCGCGGGTACATGCGCTTGCGTCGATGGTTTGAGGGGGCCTTCGCCGTGATCTTTGCAGGGGCAAGCCTGAAGGTGCTCACATCCCGCCTACCGACATAACGGCACGACCGAAATCCAAGACGGTCGAAAGCGACTGCAAGCTCGTCGTCCTCCGATATGACAGCAGGTCCCTTGACAGGCTGAATGACGCGCCTCACGCCATGGACGCACCGTTTTCACACTGACGCGCTGCCCAGCACCGGACGAGATCGAGGAGACCGACCTGGAGATTGCCGTACCCTGACGTGTGGGAAGGGTCGCCTTCCCACCCCGGCGCGCGGGAGGTTGCGGCAGCGGCAGCGGTCCCGGGAGGGCAGATTTGGTTGGCGCTGCGCCGCCGTCCCCTCTAAGCTGCATGGCAGACCATCGTCCGCAGCATTGGTTTTCCAGGAGCGTTCCATTTCGACGACCCCTGCCCCGACCACACCGCCGGACATCCTCAGGGTCGAGGATCTAAGGGTCGGTTTCGCCATGCAGGGCGGTGCCGCCGAGGTCGTCTCGGGCGTGACGTTCCGGGTTCCGGCCGGCAAGACCGTGGCCCTGGTGGGCGAGTCCGGATCGGGCAAGACGGTCATTTCCCAGACCGTGATGGGCCTCCTGCCCCGGAATGGCCTGGTGCTGGGCGGACGGATCCTGTTCACCGATCCGCGGAGCCCCGGGGCGCCGGTCGACCTCGCGAGGCTGCGGCGGGACGGGCCCGAGATCCGGGCGTTGCGCGGCAGCCGCATGGGGATGATCTTCCAGGAACCGATGTCGTCACTGTCGCCGGTCCACACCATCGGCAGCCAGATCCGCGAAGCGCTGATCCTGCATCGCCAGGTCACGACCGAGGAGCAGCGCGACGAGGTCCGCCACATGCTTGGCCTCGTCGGGTTCAAGGATCCCAAGCGCGCCTACAAGATGTATTCGTTCGAGTTATCGGGCGGGCTCCGCCAGCGCGCCATGCTGGCCATGGCGCTGATCTGCCGGCCGGCGCTGCTCATCGCCGACGAACCCACCACGGCGCTGGACGTCACCATCCAGGCCCAGGTGCTCAACCTGATGCGCGATCTCCAGAGCGAGCTCGGCATGGCGATCCTGCTGATCACTCATGACCTCGGCGTGGTAGCCAATATGGCCGACGAGGTGGTGGTCGTGTATCACGGCGAGATCACCGAGGCCGGTACGGCTTCGGACATCTTCCGGCGTCCGCAGCACCCCTACCTGAAGGGGCTCCTGAAGGCGCTGCCGCATTTCGACATGAAGCGCGACGAACGCCTCGTCGCCTTGCGCGACAGCGGCGCCGATCTCCACGCGCTGGCGCCGTTGCGCAAGGCGGGCTCGGTCGCCCAGACGGCGCCGCTGCTCAGCATCCGCAACCTTCGCAAGTCCTTCACGATCAGGGGCGGGGGTCTGATCGGGGCGCGTCGCGACAGCGTGGTGGCGGTCGACGACGTCAGCTTCGACATTCGCCGCGGCGAATGCCTCGGCCTCGTTGGCGAGAGCGGATGCGGCAAGACGAGCCTCAGCAAACTCATCATGCGGGCCATGAAGCCGGACCGCGGTTCCATCGTCTTCAACGATGGCGCCAACGAAACCGACGTGCTGGCCTTGAGGGGCCGGGCGCTTCGCGAGTTCCGCCCGCGCCTGCAGATGATCTTCCAGGATCCCGTGTCGTCGCTCTCGCCCCGGATGACGGTGTTGAACATCATCCGGGAACCGTTGGAGATCCACGGCCGGGGAAACACGCCCGAGCAGATGGCCCGCGTCGGCGACCTGATGGCGGCCGTCGGACTCGACCGGCGGTTCCTCAACCGCTACCCCCACAGCTTCTCGGGCGGGCAGCGCCAGCGCATCTCGATCGCCCGCACCCTGGCCATGAACCCGGATCTCATCATCTGCGACGAGCCCGTTTCGGCGCTCGACGTCTCGGTGCAGGCCCAGGTGCTGAACCTGCTGAAGGATCTCAAGAAGGAACTCGGCCTCACCTATCTGTTCATCTCGCACAACCTCGCGGTCGTCGATTACATCGCGGATCGGATCGCGGTTCTGGCGCATGGCCGCATCGTCGAGATCGCGCCACGCCACCTGCTGTTCTCGAAGCCCGTGCATTCCTACACCAAGGCCCTCATGCGCGCCGTCCCCTACCCAGACCTCGACCGGCCGCTGGACCTGAGGCTCATCGCCGGCGGCAGCGCGTCCGACCCTGCGGTGTGGGGGCCGGAGTTCCGCGACGAGGGTGACCCCGCGAGCCTGATGCCCCTCGACCTCGGCGAAGGCCATTTCGTGCTGGCCCGGCCGAGCGTGGACCGGCGGGAGTTGATGGCGTCGTGAGGTCGCTGGCCGCCATCCTGGGCCTCGCCTTGCTCCTCTCGACCGGTTCGGCCCGGGCCGACGACGGCGCACCGCGGCCCGCCGCCGAGGCGGCGGAACAGGCGGCCCCGGTCGAAACGCCGTTCTTCAGCGATCAGGTTGCGTCCGGGAAGCTGCCGCCTGTCGCCGAGAGACTACCGAAAGTTCCGCGCATCATCGACCTGCCTGCCCTGAAGCGCGAGATCGGCCGGCCGGGCGGCACCTGGCGCATGCTGATGGGCGACCAGCGCGATCTGCGCATGATGACGGTCTATTCTTATACGCGGCTCGTGATCTTCAACGAGAAGCTCGAGGCGGTGCCGGATATCCTGCAGGGCCTCGACAACCAGGACGACAAGGTGTTCACGCTGCACCTCCGTCCAGGGCATCGATGGTCGGACGGGCACCCCTTTACGGCCGAGGACTTCCGGTACTATTGGGAGGACGTGGCCAACAATGCGAAGCTTTCGCCCTCCGGCCCCAACCTGGCCCTGATGGCGGCCGGCAAGCCGCCGACATTCGAGGTGTTGGATCCGCTGACGGTTCGCTACAGCTGGTCCGATCCGAACCCGGGCTTCGTGCCGGCCATCGCGTCGGCGCAGCCATTGTTCATCTTCATGCCGGCCCACTACCTCGAGCAATTTCACATCAAATATGCCGACAAGGGCAAGCTCGACAAGCTCGTCAAGGCCGCCAAGGTGTCGAGTTGGTCGTCACTCCACGAACGAAAATCCCGGCAGTACCGCCCCGAGAACCCCGAGCTGCCAAGTCTCGATCCTTGGGTCAATACCACGGCACCGCCGGCGGAGCTGTTCCGTTTCGACCGGAACCCGTATTTCCACCGGATCGATACGGCTGGACAACAGCTACCTTATTTCGACCACGCCACGATGACGCTCGGCACCATCAACCTGATCCCGGCCAAAGTCACGGCCGGGGAAGCCGACCTGCAGGCGCGCTACCTCAATTTCGAGGACTATACTTTCCTCAAAGCCAGCGAGAAGGTGCACCATTACGATGCCCGGCTGTGGGAGCAGGGACAAGGCGCCTTCGCGGCCCTGTTCCCCAACCTCAATGCCAAGGACCCAGTCTGGCGCGCTCTGGCGCGGGACGTCAGATTCCGGCGCGCGCTGTCGCTCGGCATCAACCGGCCCGACATCAACCACGTCATTTTCTTCGGGCTGGCGCGCGAGAGCGGCAACACCGTGCTGCCGCAGAGTCCGTTGTTCAAACCCGAACTCGCGGCCGACTACACGGGCTATGATCCGGCCAAGGCCAATGCCTTGCTCGACGAGGCCGGCCTCAGCAAGCGGGACGGCGATGGCGTGCGGCTTCTTGCCGACGGACGCCGGGCCGAGATCACGGTGGAGACCTCGGGCGAGAACCAGCTCTTCACCGACATCCTGGAACTCGTCGGCGGCGATTGGGCCAAGCTCGGCATCCGGACCTTCGCCCATCCGTCGCATCTCGACATCTTCCGGCAGCGGATCGCCAGCGGCGACACGGTCATGTCGATCGACCGCGGCATGGACAATGCGGTGCCGACGCCCGAATTCGAGCCGAGCGCGCTCGCACCCACCACCGATTCGCAATACCAATGGCCGAATTTCGGCCTCTACGTCCAGTCATCCGGCCACGAGGGACAGGCCATCGACATGCCTGACGTCCAGAAGCTGGAAGACCTCTACCACGACTGGCGCCATGCCTCGAACGTCGACGAACAGCGCAAAGTCTGGACCGAGATGCTGCAGATCAACGCCGACCAGCAATTCAGCATCGGCGTCGTCAACGGCACGAGACAGCCCGTCGTCGTGTCGCGCCGCATGCGGAACGTGCCCCAGACGGGGCTTTTCTCGTTCGAGCCGGGCTCGTTCTTCGGCGTCTACATGCCGGATACCTTCTTCTACGCCGATCCTCCGAAAAGCTGATGGCATGACCTCGTCGGGGAGCGCCTTTCAATGCTGACATATCTGGTCAGGCGAGTGCTGATCATGGTGCCGACGCTGCTGATCACCAGCGCCCTGATCTTCACCGTGATGAGCGCCTCGCCGACCGATTATTTCAGCAATCTCGTCTCCGAGATGCAGGCTCAGGGCGAGAAGGTCGACACGGCGCGGGTGGAGTTCCTCAAGAGGGAATACGGCTTCGACAAGCCGCCGGCCCAGCGTTACCTGTGGTGGATTGGCGGCCTGCTGCACGGCGATTTCGGCTATTCTTTCGAGTACCAGCTTCCGGTCCGGCAGGTGGTGGGCGACCGCGTGTGGCTGACCATCCTCCTGTCGTTTTCGACCATCGTATTCACCTGGCTCGTGGCCTTTCCGATCGGCATCTACTCGGCCACCCATCAATATTCATGGGGCGACTACGGCCTGACGACGCTGGGCCTGCTCGGCCTCGCCATCCCGCACTTCCTGCTGGCGCTGATCTTCCTGTATTTCTCGAACCAGTGGTTCGGCCTGTCGATCGGCGGGCTCATGGATCCGAAATATTTCGACCAGCCGATGAGCTGGGCCAAGATCACGTCCATCCTCAGCCATCTGTGGATCCCGGTCATCATCATCGGCACGGCCGGTACGGGCAGCATGATCAGGGCCGTGCGGGCCAACCTGCTCGAGGAATTGCACAAGCAATATGTCGTGACGGCGCGCTCCAAGGGGCTCCATCCGATGCGGGTGCTGTTCAAGTACCCGTTCCGCATGTCGCTCAACTTCTTCATCTCGGACATCGGCTCGATCCTGCCTTCCGTCATCTCGGGCGGCGAACTCGTGGCCATCGTGCTGTCGCTGCAGACCACGGGGCCGCTGCTGATCCGGGCGCTGCAGAGCCAGGACATCTATCTCGCGGGCTCGTTCCTGATGCTGCTGTCCACCCTGACCGTCTTGGGCGTGTTGGTGTCCGACGTTGCGCTGGCCTTTCTCGATCCGCGCATCCGCATGCAAGGGGGAGCCACCAAATGAACGTCACGGTTCCGGCGCCGGTGCCGGGCGCCACGCTGGCCCATTACGTCTCCGACAAGCCCTTCGACGTCGGCGCCGTCACCAAGCTGACGCCCGCCCAGGAACGCATCTATTTCGCGTCGCAATGGCGGCTGATGTGGTGGAAGTTCAAGCGCCACCGCATGGCGGTCGTCGCAAGCATCTTCCTGGCCCTGATCTACAGCACGCTGCCGATCTCGGAGTTTCTGGCGCCCTACGAGGCCAGCACCCGCAATACGGACTTCATCCGCGCTCCCCCGCAGTCCATACACCTGTTCCACGCCGGCCAGTTCGTCGGACCTTACGTCTACGGGCTCGACTACCATCTCAACATGGACAACCTGCGGCGTGAGTACACGTCGGACCGCAACCGGGTCGACAAGCTTCGCTTCCTCTGCCACGGCGACCCCTATCTGTTCTGGGGGCTGGTGCCGGCCGACACGCATCTCGTCTGCCCGGCCGAGAACGCGCCCTTCTTCCTGTGGGGCTCGGACCGGCTCGGGCGCGACCTGCTCTCGCGCATCATCTACGGGGCGCGGATCTCCCTCACGATCGGCCTCATCGGCATCTCGATCTCGTTCCTGCTCGGCATTACGATCGGCGGGCTCGCGGGATATTACGGCGGGGTGTTCGATCTCCTCAGCCAGCGCCTGATCGAGATCATCCATTCGATCCCGCATATCCCGATCTTCCTGGCGCTGGCCGCCATCATGCCGGCCTCCTGGAGCCCCATGCTGGTCTATTTCGGCATCACGCTCATTCTCGGCATGATGGACTGGACCGGGCTCGCCCGCGCGGTTCGGGCTAAGCTTTTCTCGCTGCGCGAGGAGGACTACGTCCTGGCGGCCCAGTTGATGGGTGCCCGCACCCCGCGCATCCTGCTGCGGCACCTGATCCCAGGCTTCATCAGCCACCTCATCGCCTCTGCCACCATCACGATCCCGGCCATGATCCTCGGCGAAACGGCCCTGTCGTTCCTGGGGCTCGGCCTGAGACCGCCGATCGTGTCCTGGGGCGTGATGCTGAACGAGGCGCAGAACATGAACGTGGTGGCGCTCTACCCCTGGCTGCTGCTGCCGGTGGCGCCCGTCATCCTGGTCATCCTGGCGTTCAACTTCATGGGCGACGGGCTGCGCGACGCGGCCGACCCCTATTCGACGTGACGTCGCGTCGTTGCGGATCGCCTTCTACGCGCCCCTGAAGGCGCCGGATCATCCGGTGCCGTCCGGCGATCGTGAGATGGCCCGCCTGCTGATGGCGGCGTTGCGGATCGGTCGGCATGAGGTCGAAGTCGCGTCGGCGTTCCGCTCCTTCCTGCCGTCGCCTGAGCCCGAGAGGATGCGGCAGGTGGAAGCCGAGGCGGCGCGGGAAGCCGATCGGCTCGGCGCGGCCTGGGAGGCCGCGGGTCCGCCCGACCTGTGGTTCTGCTACCACCCCTATTACAAGGCTCCGGACCTGCTCGGCCCCAGGCTCACGTCCCGCTTCGGCCTGCCGACCGTGACGGCCGAGGCCTCGCAGGCGGGCAAGCGGGCCACGGGACCCTGGGCGCATTGGCACGCGCTGAACGAGGCGGCCATCGGGACCGCGAAGCTGCATGTCTGCTTCACGCCGCGCGATGCCGACGGCCTGGCGGGGCTGGTCGATCCAGCCCGCATCGTCATGCTGCCGCCCTTCATCGCGGCCGGTCCGTTCGGCGCCGCCAGCCGGGCACCGGCCGGCGACACCGTCGAGCTCGTGACGGTCGCCATGATGCGTCCCGGCGACAAGGCCCGGTCCTATGCGTTCCTGGCCGAGGCGCTGGCGGCGCTTCCGCCAGACCTCGAGTGGCGCCTGACCGTCGTGGGCGACGGGCCGGACCGCGCCGCCGTGGCGGCGATGTTTCGCACCCTGCCGGCCCGCAAGCTCGTCTGGGCCGGCCAGCGTGATGCCGCGGCCGTCGCACGTATCCTGGCCGGCTCCGACCTCTACGTGTGGCCTGGCTTCGGCGAGGCTTACGGCATGGCCTGTCTCGAAGCTCAGGCCGCCGGGCTGCCGGTGCTGGCCATGGACTGCGGGGGGATCGCGAGCGTGGTGGCGGACCGGGAGACCGGGATGCTGACGCCCGAGGGTGATCTGTCGTCCTACGCGGCGGCTCTGGCCCGATTGATTGCGGACCCGCGCTCGCGCGAGCGTCTGGGGGCTGCAGGACGGCGGATGGTCGTGGAGGAGCGGACGGTCGAGCGGGCCGCGGCACGGCTGACCGAGGTGCTTCTGCCCCTGACCGTTGGAGCGGGGGCCGCGGCGTGACCGAGGCCGCCTGGGCTCCCGCGGGCAACGCGCTCGACCGCGCCGCCGCGGGCGGGCGGGCGGTCCGGTTCTGGCTGCGCGACGACGACTGCGTGGCCGTGACGCCGGCCCTGGACCGGCTGACGGCGCTCTGCACCGCGGCCGGGATGCCGATCCTGCTGGCCGTGATCCCGGAGCCGGCCGAACCCGGCTTGGCCGACTGGGTCGCGGCCCACCCGGCCGTGACGCCCTGCCAGCACGGTTTCGCGCACCGCAACCACGCCGCTCCCTGCGAGCGAGCGCGCGAACTCGGCGGCACCCGGCCCGTCGAATCCGCGCTCGACGAGCTGGCGCGTGGACGCGCCAAATTGCAGGCCATGTTCGGCCCGCGCCTGTCCGACATTCTCGTGCCACCCTGGAACCGCATCGACGGAGAGATCGTGCGGCTCCTCCCGGGCCTAGGTTTCACGGTGCTGTCGACCTGCGGCCCGACGCCGGAGAGGAACGCCGGCATTCGGCGCCTCGACAGCGATCTCGACATCATCGACTGGCGCCACGGCCGCACCGGCCGCCCGCTCGACGACCTGTCGCGCAAGCTCGCCGGGCTCGTCGCCCGGCAGGATGTCATCGGCATCCTGACCCACCACCTCGCCCACGACGCCACTGCCTGGGCGGCGCTCGAGGAGATGCTCGGCAGGCTCCGTGACCATCCGGCGGTGCAGTTCACGGAGGCGGCGGCGCTGCTTGGCTGACACGCCTCACCCGCCGACCCGGCTTCCCCGCCCGTAGAGCAGCAGCATGGCGAGGATCACGGCCCCATAGATGACCTGCCGTCCGGCATCGGGGATCTGCATGACCGACAGGATCGACTGCAGAAGTGTGATCAGGATGACGCCCGCCGTGGTTCCGAGATAGGAGCCCCGGCCGCCCAGGATCGAGGTGCCGCCCAGCACCACGGCCGCGATGGCCGGCAGGAGGTAGCTGTCGCCCATGCCCTGGTAGGCCTTGCCCGAATAGCCGGCCAGCAGGGTTCCCGAGAGGGCCGAGAGGCCGCCGGACAGCGCGAAGGCGCCCAGCACGACGCGACGGGTACGGATGCCCGACAGATAGGCGGCCCCTTCGCGGTTGCCGATCGCGTAAACGGCGCGGCCGAAGGTGGTGCGGCCGAGCAGGAACAGCGTCGCCGCGCCGACCGCAAGCCAGATCCAGACCGCGTTGGGGATGGCCGCCACGGCATGGCCGGTGGCGAGGTCGTGCATCAGCGGGGTCGCCATGTCCTGCGGGGCCGATCCCCCCGTCTTCAGCACCATCAGGCCCTGCGCCACGGCGTTGATGCCGAGCGTGAAGATCATCGAAGGCACCCGCAGATAGGCGACCCCGAGCCCGTTGACGAGGCCGAAACCGATGCCGCAGAGCACGCCGAACGGGATCGCCAGGGCCGCCCCGAGGGCGCCATGGCCGGCCGCGGTGGTCGACATCATGCCGCCAACCGTGACGATCCAGGGCACCGACAGGTCGATCTGGCCCAACAGCACCACGACCATCATTCCGGTCGCCACCAGGGCCAGAAAGGCCCCGACCTGCAGTTGCTGGAGCAGATAATCGGGCGACAGGAAACTCGTGGAATAGAGGCTGCCCAGGGCCAGCAGCGCCAGGATGCAGCCGAACGAAGTGGCGACCGCCGGGTCCATTCCCCGCAGGGCCGCGCGGACCCGGGAGGGGGCTGGTTCGAGCGTCTGCGTCATGGCCCGAACAGCTCCAGCCGGTTGCGCAGCCTCAAGAGACGCAGGGAGCCCAGGCACACGGCCCCGAGCAGCACGAAGCCGAGGAACAACGGCTGCCACAGGGGATCGAGGTCGAACACGAAGAGCAGGTCATTGATGGTCCGGAAGATAAGCGCCCCGAAGATGGCCCCGATGGCGCTCCCCGAACCGCCGAAGAGCGACACGCCGCCGATCACGACGGCCGCGATGGAATTCAGCGTATAGGTCGAGGCATTGGTGGCCGAGGCCTCGCCCGAATAGGTGAAGAAGGCCAGCATCAAGCCGCCCATGGCGGCGAAGAGCCCGGCGAGGCCATAGGCCAGGAGCCTGGCGCGGCGGATCGGCAGGCCCGACATATAGGCCGAGCCCTCCGACGATCCGACCGCGTAGACGGCTCTGCCCCAGACGGAGCGCCGGAACGGCACCCAGACCAGCAGCATCACGGCGGCCAGCACGACAGCGCTGGTCGGGACACCGCCGAAGATCTGGCCCGTCACGACGTCCGCGAGGTCGGAGGCGACGTCGCCGCCGGGCTGCGGGCGCAGCGCCAGGGCAAGACCGAAGTAGATGGCGCCGGTCGCGATGGTGGCGACGATCGGCTGCAGGCGCCCATAGATCACCAGGACCCCGTTGGCGAGCCCACACGCAGCCCCGGCCGCCAGCACCCCGAACACCCCGAGCGCCACGGCCCAGGGCGGGCCCACGACGATCCAGGAGGCCAGGCAATCGGCCAGGATGAACACGGCCCCGACCGAGAGGTCGATGCCGGCCGTCAGCACCACGAAGCACTGGCCCACGGCCACGAAGGCCAGAAGCACGCCCTTGTTGGCGGCCGTCTGCACCACGTTGGCGCTGAAGCCGGCCGGGTGGTTGGCCACGTAGAGCGCGAAGATCAGCACGAAGACCAGCACGGCCGAGAGCGTCGCGGCATTGTCGCGGAAGCGGTAGCGCCAGTCCGTCACGCCACCGCTTCCATGTTGAGGGCGCTCGCCACCAGCGCGTGCTCGGTGATGCCGTGGCCTTCGAGTTCGCGCACGATCCGGCCGTCGTAGACCACGAGAACGCGGTCGCAGCAGCCGATCAGCTCGGCATAGTCGGTGGAATAGAGCAGTATGGCGGCGCCCCCGTCGGCGAGCTGGCGCAGGAGCCGGTAGATCTCCTGCTTGGTGCCGACGTCGATGCCGCGCGTCGGGTCGTTGAGCAGGATGATGCGCGGGGCCGTCATCAGCCATTTGGCGATGACGACCTTCTGCTGGTTGCCCCCCGAGAGCGCCGCGACCGGGGTGCCGCTGCCGGCCGACTTGATGGCCAACAGCGTCGTCATCTCGTCGACGGCGCCTCGCTCGGCCGCGCGGTCGATCACACCGGCCCGCGACAGGCGGTCGAGCGACGCGAAGCTCAGGTTGGCGCCGACCGACATGGGCAGCATCAGGCCTTCGGTCTTGCGGTCCTCGGGGATCAGCGCGATGCGGTTGCGGCGGCTCTTGGCATCGGAGGGACTGCCGAGCGACACGGGGCGGCCGTCGACCCGCACCTCGCCGGTGGTTCCGCGCAGCACGCCGAACAACGCCAGCAGGAGCTCGCGCTGGCCCTGCCCATCGAGCCCGCCCAGCCCCACGACCTCCCCGGGCCGCACCTCGAGCGAGATGTCGGCGAGCCGCGGCGCCCAGCCGAGCCGGCGCAGCTCGAGCGCCGGGGCGCGGTCGGCCGGCGCGGGCAGGGATTTCGGCGGATAGGCATGACTGTATTCGCGGCCGATCATCATCTCGACGACCTCGCGGTCGGAGCGCGAGCCATTGGCGAAAGTGTCGACGTGGCGGCCGTTGCGGAATACCGAGCAATCGTCCGCGAGTTCGGCGATCTCGGCCATGCGGTGCGAGATATAGACCAGCGCCGTGCCGCCCGCGCGAAGCGCTTTCAGCACCCGGAACACGCGTTCGACGTCGGGCGCCGCGAGCGCCGACGTGGCCTCGTCGAGGATGAGGAGCCGCGGCGCCCGGACCAGGGCCTTGGCGATCTCCACGAGCTGCCGGCGCGACAGGGCAAGATCGCGCACCAACGCCATCGGGTGGATGTCCTCGGCGCCGGCGCGGTGAAGCGCCTCCTCGGCCAAGCGCCGCTGCCGCGCGCGGTCGATCAGGCCGAAGCGCCGCGGCGGGTCGGCGATGAGGATGTTGTCGGCCACCGACAGGTCGGGGACCAGCGACAGTTCCTGGAAGATGCACACGATGCCGGCCGCGTTGGCGGCCGCCGGATCGGGGAACCGCACCGGGGCCCCGTCCAGCGCCATGGTGCCGCCGTCGGGCTGCACCACGCCGGCCATGCACTTGATCAGGCTCGATTTTCCGGCGCCGTTCTCACCCAGGACCGCGTGGATGCGCCCCGCCCCGACCGTCAGGTCCACGCTCTCCAGCGCCCGGACGCCGCCGTAGCGCTTGGAGATCCCGGTCATGCGGAAGAGCGGCGCCGTCATGTCCTGCCCGCCCGGCCTGTGGGCATCGCCCCTACTGGTTGGCTTCCGACCGACCCATGATCTCCTGCGCCGTGAAGTTGATGCCGCAGGTCGGAAAGGAATTGCCCACGAAGAAGTTATCCGTCTGGTCCGGGAACACGTTCACACCCGCCTTGAAGTCGGGGTTCTCGACATGGGCCAGCGGCAGACGGACCGATTGCGGCACCACCTCGCCGTCGAGCGCCGCCAGCGCGGTCTTGATCGCCACCGCGACCTGGGCCGGGCCGGTGCCACCCGAAGCGCAATCGAGACCCTTGGGTTGATCGGTCAGGCAGAGCTTGCGAAAGCCGTTCTCGGTCTCGGCGCCGGCCGGCACCAGCGGCGCGCCGGCGTCGATGAAGGCCCGCACCATGCCGGTCGAGCCGCCCTGGGCCGTCATGCCGTCGAAGTGCTTGTGCACCGCGATAGCGTCGGCCGCCACTTTCTGGGCGGTGCCGTCGTCCCATTTGCCCACGACCTCGACCGTTTCGAAGGGTCGCCCGCTGGCCTTCAGCGTATCCTGCAGGCCCTTGTGGCGGTCGGTATCGACGGAGGTGCCGGCCACGCCGCGCACCTCGAGGATCGATCCGCCCTTGGGCAGGCTCTTGACGAGCCAGTCGCCCCAATACTTGCCGAGCCCCTCCTGGTCGACGTTGACGTTAATGGCGTCCTCCGTGTCGATGGTGTTGTCGAACGCCACCAGCACCACGCCGGCCTGTTGGGCCCGCCGCACCACGGACTTGAAGGCGGTCGGGTTCTGGGCGTCGATCACCACGGCGTCATAGCCCGAATCGATGAAGTTGTTGACGGCCGAGATCTGCGCCGCGATGTCGTCCCCGGTCGACACGACCTTGAATTCCTTGAGCTTCCCCTTGACGTCGGACTGCTCCGCATAGGCCTTTGCGGTCTTGATCATCTGGATGCGCCAGGTATTGCCGATGAAGCCGTTGGCCAGCGCCACCCGATAGGGACCGGGCTTCTTGGCGTATTTCAGGAACTTGGTCTGGGCCGTCCAGGGCACGAAACATTGGGGGTCGGCGGCAGGACCCGCCACGACCTGCGGGCCGGCCGCGCCGGCACCCGTGGAGGCGAGGGCCATTGCGGACAGAAGGACGGCGGCGGCGCAAATCTGTCTTGTCGGTTGGCACGTCATCGATGGTTCCTCCCGAAGGCGGACGGCTTGGCGCCGTTCCAATCGGAGGGGTCGCGACGCGACCGCCTCCACGCTTGCGAGGCTATACGGGGTCGAGGCCGGTATGCAAGCGCGCGCTCTTGCCGGTCCATAGCCTTCGCTTCGGGTCGCGCAGCCCCGGTCGGCCAACACCATCGCGGTGACATCTCCCGAAACCACGTCGATCGAGGTGCTCCAGGCCTGAATCGGTCTTCACTGGGACGTCGTAGCGATAACGTCAGTCTACACGATCGAGGATCGTTTATAGAAACGTTGAATGGCACAACGTGGATGGTGAAGTGGCGGATGCTCAAGGTTTCTCAGCGAACGTGATGACCCTAGACACGACGCTTGCCAGGTCGGCCCGACCATGCTAGGCACCGCGCCTCAGCATGGCGCTTTCACGGAGGCGTCGGACGGCTCGGAGAGGTGGCTGAGTGGTTGAAAGCACCGCACTCGAAATGCGGCGTAGGTGCAAGCCTATCGGGGGTTCGAATCCCTCCCTCTCCGCCACGCAGTCATCTGATCTCACGAGCAAACGCATTCAGGCGAAATTGCTTTGCGAATTCAGTCACTTAGCCTAGCTCGTTTCCGTCTAGTTCACCCGTTTCGGCGCTGAATCCCGAGTGACGGGGCCTGGAAGTGCCGGTTTGCTCACCACCCCTCTTTCGGCGGTATGGTTAGGTCTTGCCGCGGCTTGAGGATCATTTTCGTCGTCAAAGAGCGCGTTCATCGTCTCTCGAATTGCTTCCACTTCACCCGACGACAAAAGAGCCACCCCGACGGGCGGCTCTCGATGGTACCTCGACCGTGATGGCGTCGGTGAGCTTTCGTCAGGCGAAGCCGAGCACCCGTCTCTGTTCCTCCCAGCCGATGGGGAGCGGGTAGGACACCTTAAAGGCTTCGCTGTTGAGGTCGACCGGCTGCTCGCCCGCGAGGATCGCCTCGATCATGTCGGTCGACAGAAAGGCGAGGTCGCAGGCGCGGCGCACCATCGTGACCTGGATCCCCTCGCGCTCAGCGATCTCGCCGAGCGACTTGACCGAGCCGGTCCGCAGCTCCTCGAACCAGAGGTACCCGCGCGCGAGACGCCCGATCATGCTGCGGTCGCGATGCGTCTCCGGACGATCGGCCATGACGATCTTCAGCTCGGAGCCGCGCCGCGCCAGCCGGATCGGGATCGTCAGTGCCAGTCGCCGGTCCCGATCCTCGAGGCCGGGTGGCATCTCGCCGGCCGCGCCGAGCTCGGCCCAGAGCGCAGCAGGGTTCAGCGCGATGACGATGCGTTCGGCCCCGATCTCGACACGGTCGAGGATGCTCTGCAGCAGATCGCGCTGCTCATGGCCGCTGGCCCGCTTCAGCGTGTCGGCCAGGCTGGCCCCGATCAGGAGAGCCGCATCGAGCGCGTCGGGCCGCAGCAGCCCGAGCCCGAGCTGATCGGCGAGGCGGGACTGGTCTATCAGCAGATCGTGCAGGGCATCGATCACCAGCGCTTCGATTTCGGCGGCCGGCAGGCGCCAGGTGTCGGCATCGCGGCGTCGGGCCGCGCGATCGTCCGTCGATGGAGTGGCCTCGGCCCCGGATCCGGTCCTGGGTCCGGCCACCAGTGCACGCGACACGTAGTATCGGTAGCGCCGTCCCTTCTTGTTGGCATGGGTTGGGGTGAGCGGCGCGCCGGCCTGGTCGACGATCAGCCCGGCCAGCAGGCTCGGCGAGGTGGCCGAGCCCTGTCCCCTGGCCCGCACGGCGTTAGAGGTGAGCTGGCGCTGTACCTCCTCCCACGCCTCAGGCGGGATGATCGGCTCGTGCAGGCCGCGGTGACGCGTGTCGCGGTGCACGATGTCGCCCGCATAGACCGGGTTCGACAGCAGCTTGTAGAGCGCACCGCGCGTGAAGCCGACACCGCCCAGCACCCGCCCGTCGGGCCGCGGCCGCCGCTTCGAGACGAGGCCGAGACGATCGACCTCGTGTTTGACGAGCCGCACGGTGCCGAGCCGGCCATAGAGCTCGTAGACCTGCCGCACCGTCGCGGCCTCCTCGGGCTCGATGACGAGGCTGCGGTCGCGGGCCGCGTAGCCGAGCGGCACATTGCCGCCCATCCACATGCCCTTGCGCTTCGAGGCCGCGATCTTGTCGCGGATGCGCTCGCCCGTGACCTCGCGCTCGAACTGGGCGAAGGAGAGCAGCACGTTCAGCGTCAGGCGCCCCATCGAGCTCGTGGTGTTGAACTGCTGGGTGACCGAGACGAAGGAGACGCTTTTCGCGTCGAACACCTCGACGATCTTGGCGAAGTCGGCAAGCGAGCGGGTGAGGCGGTCGACCTTGTACACCACCACGACGTCGATGCCGCCGGCGTCGATGGCGGCGAGCAGCGCCCGCAGGGCGGGGCGCTCGAGGCTGCCGCCCGAAAAGCCACCGTCGTCGTAGACCTCGGGCAGCACCGTCCAGCCCTCGTGGCGCTGCGACGCCACATAGGCTTCGCAGGCCTCGCGCTGGGCATGGAGGGAGTTGAAGTCCTGTTCGAGGCCCTCCTCGCTTGATTTGCGGGTGTAGATGGCGCAGCGCACCGGCCCGGTCCGCTCGGATCGCGGGGCGGCCTTGCCGGAGCGCTTTGCGGCGCGCGGGCTCATGGCCTGATCTCCGGCTGCGGCCGCGGTTTGCCCGACGGCGGCGCCGGACGATCGGCGGCTTTATCGGTGTCGCGCAGGCCGAAGAAGGCGGGTCCGTTGCGCCGAGTCCCCGTGATGCTCGAGGCAATGTTGGACAGCGAGCAATAGCGGCGGCCCTGCCAGGCGAAGCGGCCGTCGGGCGACACCGTCACCTCGTGGGTCTCGCCCCGCCAGGCGCGGATCAGCCGCGAGCCGGGTTTCAGCGACGGGGCCTGAGGCGGCAGTTCGGGCGACGCCGCGCCATCGCGCAGGCCCCGTCCGATGTGCAGCAGCGCCTTGCGCACGGCGGGACGCACATCGCGCGTCGCCGCCACCTGGGCGCGGTGCGCCATGGCTTTGAGCAGGAACTCGCGGCTCGCCTTGCGCGGGGCCGGCACCCTGAAGGCCGAGACCCACTCGACCGCGAGCGCGTCGCGGTCGAGGGCGTCGAGGCGCGCCAGCTGCGCCGCGACGGTCGGGGGTGGGATCGCGGGCATCCGGGAGCTCAGGCGCCCGTGGCCGCGGGAGCACCGGCCGTCACCATCGCCTGGCCGGTGATGCGGTAGACGGTAGTGCCGGACGCATCCTTGCTCCGGGCCAGGACGTGACCTTTCTGGCGCAGGCCGGTGAGCGCGGCCCGCACCGTGTGGGCCTGCCAGGCCAGGGTTTCGGTTAGGACCGGGACGCTGGCGCCCGCCTCGACCGACAGCAGTGCGATCAGCGTGGCCTGCTTGGTGGTGCGGCCCGGGTCCGGTGCGGCGGTCGCGGCGGCTACAGGCACCGGCACCGGCAGGCCGATGGCCAGGAAGCCCTCGTCCGCGATGCTCAGGCCGATTCGCTGGTCGCCTTCGCCCAACCGCCAGCTCTGCGCCTCGGTGGCGACCGGCACTTCGGTGACGAACCCGGCCTTGAGCAAGACCTGCAGCACCTTCTGCAGCGCGCCGCCGCGCGCCCGCAGCGTGGCCGGGGGCGGTAGTAGCATGCGGTCGGCGCGCGCCGCCGCCTGTCCGAGCAGCAGCAGCGCCGCGTCGGAGAGCTTGGGACGTGCGACCGGGGTCGTGGAGGTCGAGGGCGCCGGGGCCTGGGGGCGAGAGGTCGTCATGGGTCTGGTCCTGTGCACGCGGCACCCGGGGATCGGGCGCCGGCACCGGGCAGAGCCCGGCGTCGGCCAGGCGGGTCGGGCGGGTCGGGCAGTGCGGCGGAGGTTTGGGTCGCCGCCGCGCCCGTCAGGACAGCGACAGCAATGCTTCCCGTGCGAGGGAAGTCCAGCGGCTTCTTCGCGATGGCGCGAACTCTCTTGCGAGCCGCCCTACCGACCCGCCATCACCTCGGCCAGGGTCACGGCAATCCCGAGATCGCGGTCGCTGAGGCTGCGCGCCAGTTCGCGCAGCCGCGCCTCCTGCTGCAGCCGCTCCTGCGACAGGCCGGGTCCGCCATCGACGCCGTCGAGGAAGTCGGAAAGCGGCACCTGCAGCGCGCGGCCGAGATCGATCAGCGTGTCGATGGTCGGCAGGTGCCGTCCGCGTTCGATGTTGGAGACGCTCTCCGGCGTTCGCGAGATCAGGGCCGCCAAGCCCTCCTGGGTCAGCCCGCCGCGCCGCCTGCACGGTCAGCCCCAGTCGTCGCTTCAGCTCGTCCACCATGGGCCGGAGCGTGTCTTCGGGCCTTCGACTTGACTACGAAGCGCCCTTCGTAAGTGTACGGCTCTATTAAAGTGCGCTTCGACGCAGGCTGCTCCACCCGAACTCCGGTCGGGTCAGCCCACCGACGAGCAAAAATGGGGAGCCGCCACGTGAACGTTGGAACAGGGGTATTCGTGCTGCAGAACGAGAGCACGCTTGTCGCCATGCAGGCCGCGAGCTTCGCCTCGGAGGACAACTTCCAGCGGCTGCTGGCGTCCTTCCCCGAGTTGCTCGCCGGCGACCAGATCGACGCCGAGGTGCCGCGCCGCTTCATGCTGGTAGCGCGCGAACAGGGCATCGCGTCTGAAGAAGGTGCCGGCGGACGCTGGTCGATCGACCACCTGTTCCTCGATCAGGACGGCGTGCCGACGCTGGTCGAGGTGAAGCGCGGCACCGACACCCGCATCCGGCGCGAGGTGGTAGGGCAGATGCTCGACTACGCGGCCAATGCGGTGCTGCACTGGCCGGTCGATGCGCTGAGGGCACGCTTCGCCGAGCGCTGCGCGTCGGAAGGCGCCGAACCCGACCTCGTGCTCGGCCGGCTGATCGGGGTGGAGGGCGACGGCGACGTGTTCTGGGAGCAGGTGCGGGCCAACCTGTCGGCCGGGCGGGTGCGGCTGCTGTTCGTGGCCGACCGCATCCCCTCCGAGCTGCGCCGCATCGTCGAGTTCTTGAACCGGCAGATGCGGCCCGCCGAGGTCCTGGCGATCGAGCTGCGGCAATACGAGGGTCAAGGATTGAAGACGCTGGTGCCGATCGTGCTCGGCCAGACCCAGGAGGCCGCGCAGAAGAAGGGCGGCGCGGCGCGGGCCGCCCAGGCGAAGCGGCAATGGGACCGGGCCAGCCTGTTGGCCGACATGGCGGACAAGAACGAACCCGAGATCGTCGAGACCGCGACGAAGCTGATCGCCTGGATCGATCGCAACGCTACCCTCGTGGAGTTCAACGACAACCCGCGCTGGGCGTCCATGCTGCCGCAGTTCGAGGTGGCGGGCAGCATGGTACCCGGGCCGTTCCGGCTCTGGAGCGACGGCATGCTGAACCTGACCTTCCAGTACATGTTGGACCGGCCGGTGTTCGGCGACTCTAGGCGCCGCGAGGAGATGCGACGGCGCCTCAACCTGATCCCGGGCATCGCGCTGAAGGAGGATGCCACCCGCAAGCGCCCGACGATCCAACTCGCCGCTCTCGCGGACGCAGCCGCCCTCGACGCTTTCCTCGCCGTCATGGACTGGTTCGCGACCGAGCTGAGGCACGTCGGCGGGGCGGAGCGACCGAAGGAGGACGAGGCTCCCCTGCTTGATCCGGTCTGACGTAACCTGCGACAGCGTGTAGCCTGCGGAAAGAGCGATCGATCAGGGCCGGCTCTAACGTCAGGTGCTGCCCATTCCGGACCATGACAACGTCTGCTTCTGACGGCCCTGGTCTGTCGTCTTCCAGCGACAGGTCGAGGCTGCCTCTGGTTTGATCAAGAATCCGTGGACGACCGAAGTAGTCGTGTTGCAAAAATCGCTGCCGGCGATCATCTTTGGCTACGAGAAATAGCTAAACCAAGCGCTATCTTGAGGCCTCACTATGTTTGCGGACGTCACTGGCCCATCGTTCATCTTCTGGCCAGTAGGCTGCGGAGATTCCACGACGATCGTCATCAGCGAGGACGAGGTCGTGCAGCTCGACATCAACGACAAGCAAATGGCAGACGAGGAGGGAAACGAGCACATCCCGATCGTTGATGAGCTGGTGGCCAGGCTCCCTCAGCGTGACGGCAAACCCTATCTGTCGTGTTTCATCCTGACCCATCCCGATCTTGATCATTGCCGCGGTTTCACAGATCTCCTGAAGCGGGTGACCATAGGCGAGATTTGGCACACGCCGCGTATCTTCCGAGAGTACGAGGATGCCTGTGAGCCTTCCGATGATGCGCTTGCGTTCCGGAAAGAGGCTCACAGGCGAGGCAAGAGCAGCATTGACGCCGGAGGCGATCCTGGGGTCGGAAACAGGGTGCGCATCATCGGTTATGCCAGCGAGCTTTTTGAACCAGGCGAGCTCTATCAGGGCTTCCCCAGGGAGCAGTTCTACACGCGTCCTGGCAATTCAATCGAGGTGCTCGACGGCCGTCAGGCTGGCGACCGCTTCTCGGCGTTTATCCACGCGCCTTTTAAGCAGAGTTTGGCCAACGCTCGCAACGAGACGAGCTTGGCAATGCAGGTGATCATCGGCCCAGGCAATCCGATGCGGGGGCTCTTCTTGGGCGACCTGTCCTACCCGTCGGTAATGCAGATCTTTGAGGAAACCCACGGACACGGCAACGATGACAAGCTGCAGTGGAACGTGCTGCTGGCGCCGCATCACTGCTCGAAGAAGGTGATGTACGAGGACAGCGTTCTCAAAAAGGATGTTATGGACGAGTTCGACGCCTGCCAGCTCTCACCCGGTTTCGTCGTCGCGAGCTCAAATGAGTTCAAGCACGCCAACAATCCAGGCGACAACCCGCCCCACAGTATCGCCCGGAACCGGTACCAAGAGATCGTGAACGACAAATTTCTCTGCACCGGCGAGGTGAGTACGCCTGAATGGGTCCGGCCCGTCGTTCTCACAGCCACTCCCGGCGGCGTGGTCCTGGCGGCAGACGATTATCAGATGTCCGAGGTCGCCGAGAGCGCATTAGCGGCGGCCATAGCCTTGGCGGAAGGTCGGAACGCCCCACCCCAGACGAAGGTCGGCTTCGGCGGCGAATGAGGTCTCAGGGCCAGGAATGGGCCGTCGGGCAACTGGCTGAGCTCGTCAAGACTTCAAACGGCGCGTTCGAGCTGTTCGACGAAGCCGATCCGGCCGAAGCTGGCCACGTCCTCACCATCGTGGTCACGATCGATTGCAGCGGCCTCGAACACCAGGAAGGCGGTATTCGCTTCAAGGCACGCGAGCGCGTTCGCGTCGAGATCCCTGCAGCGTTCCCGCTGTCGACCCCTCGAGCATACTTTACGCACAAGCGTTACGCCGATTGCCCACACGTCCAATGGGGCGAGTACATCTGCCTGTATCAGGCCCCCGACGTGGAATGGAATGCCAGCCGGGGGATGTTCGGCTTCATGCGCCGCTCACACGACTGGTTGAAGGCCGCCGCCGCGGGCGCTCTCGATCCGGTTGGAATGCCCCTTCATCCACCAGTCGCCTACACGGTGGGTCGCCTCTCCGTTGTGCCTCGTGAGAATGCGCCCTCACCGTCTCCGCCATTCTGGAGCGGCTATGTCGAAATTATGCACGAAAACAAGGTCGTCGCTGAGCTTGGGCGTTGGATCGAGCGAACCGAGATCATTCCCGACACACGGCTCGCGATCGCGATCCTGCTGCCTGGCTCGATGCCCCACGAGTACCCGATATCCATGGTCGATCTCATTGTGGCGCTGATCGCTCGGGGCGTTCCGCTGGAGATCCTCCGGCTGACGATCCAGATCGGTGTCCTGAGGACCCCGCTTGGTGAGCGTGCGCTGTTCGTACTGGGGGCTGCGATGCGGGGCGTCGCGGGGGAGCAGCGGAAGCAGCATCTCGCCTCCTGGCGGATCGATGCCGGCCGCACCGACATGCTGAGGGCTGCGGTGCTCGCAGCGACCGAGGACAACCCCGAGGAAGAGAAGGCGTTCTACCAGTGGGCGTCTCAGGCCCAGGTCGAATGGTGCTCCGTGCTGGAGGATCGGCCGGAGATCGTCGAGCGGCGGGACTCGGAATCGTCGGCAAGCTGGTGGCGAGGCAATACGGTCGCTCTGCTTGGGTGCGGCGCGATCGGCAGCGCGCTGGCCGTGATGCTCGCGCGGGCCGGCGTGGCGCGTCTACTTCTCTTTGACAAAGGCATCATTACGCCAGGGATCCTCGTGCGGCAGGGCTTTCCACGCAAACATGTCGGCTACACGAAAGCGAGTTCCTTGGAGCTTGCGGTCAAGGACGCCAATCCAGACGTTGAAGTCTCGACGGACGCCGGGAATATCGTCAGGGCGTTCGGGGATGAAAATAAACTCCGGGAGATCCTGAGCGCGGACGTGATCATCGACGCAACCGCATCCCCGTCCGTGTCGGCAGCCTTCGAGGCGTATTTCCGTGCACACCCGAAAAGTCACCCCCCGGTATTGTCCATGGTCCTGGGACATCTTTGCGATTTCGGGATGATGACCTTGGCCACGGACAAGGGCGCCGGCATGTCCCTCGACCTCGACCGGCGGGCCAAGCTGGCCTTCGCCAACTCCGGCCGTGGCCGCCGCTTCCTGGAGGAGTTTTGGCCCAAAGATCCAGCGCGTCGAGTGCTGTTTCAGCCTGAGCCGGGCTGCTCCAACCCAACCTTCCGCGGCTCTTATATGGATGTTCTGGGGCTGGTGGCTCGGATGACCAATCTTGCATCAAGGTGGTTGGCAACAGCCGGCAGAGACCCGCGAGCATTCGCTATCGATCTCTCGGACGAGGGCGCCGCTAATGGACCGGCGCGCGAAATCGAGTTCGTCCTGGAGCCAGCCAAGGCCTTCCCGGAAAGCCGACGCGGCTACGAGATACGCCTGTCCCAGGAAGCGCGGAAATCGATGCTGACCTGGATCAGAAGGGCCGAACGCGTTCACAGCGACCGAACCGAGACAGGCGGCGTCCTGTTCGGCCAAATCGACGAGTTCCTGAAAATTGTCTGGGTCGACGAGGTGAGTGAGCCGCCGCCGGATAGCGTTGCCTCGCCGCGAGGCTTCGTCTGCGGCACGGCCGGAGTGATGGCGATGCACGAGGAAAAGGTCGCTCGCAGTTCCGGTTCTGTTGCTTTTGTAGGCATGTGGCACACCCATCCTGAGGGGCTGCCGATCCCGAGCAAAACGGATCTGCGGGCCATGCAAGAGCTTCTTCGGGATCGCGGAGCCTATCAGGGTCGCAGCTTCCTGATGCTTATCGTCGGTGACACCTCCGCCCAGCCGGTGATCTCGGCCGGCCTCTACTATCGAGCCGACTATGCCGAGAGCTGACCGCGAGCCCTTCATCGGATTGGCCCTTTCGGGTGGGGGTGCCCGAGCGATGGCTTTTCATCTCGGGTGCATGAGGGCGCTGCATGATCGCCGCATCCTCGACAAGGTGAAGGTGATCTCGACCGTGTCAGGCGGTAGTGTGATCGGCGCCTGCTGGGCCTATCGCGGCGAGAGCTTCGAGGAGTTCGAGGGGCGCGTCGTCTCCGTGCTGCGCCGCGGCCTCCAGTGGGACATCGTGCGCGAGGCGTTCTTCAGTCGTGAGACCCCCAAGATCCTCGCCACGCTGGCTGTGACAGGCACGCTGTCGGTTCTAATCGCCACGCTCTCGTTCCTCCTGTCGCGCGCCCGGCGCTGGACAGGCATTCCAAGCGGAGGGATCGAACGCTTCCTTGCGCGCCTGAGCGGGAGGCTGCCGATCTGGGGAAGCCTGACCACCGCGTTCGAGGCGGCATTGGAGCGTCGGCTCTTCGGCAAGCGGACTGTCGAAGAAGTGCAGCGTTCGGGGTTGACGTCCATCATCAACGCAAGCGAACTTAGAACGGGGACTGCGTTCCGCTTCGGCTCCGCCCGATCAGGAGGCTGGCGATACGGCACGATCGTCGGCGCTACGCCAACCGTAGCCAAGGCCGTCGCAGCCTCGGCAGCATTCCCCATCTTGCTACCCCCACTGACAGAAGTATTTGAGTTTGAACAAGACGGACGGCGGCGGCGCGAGGCTGTGTCGCTCACGGATGGCGGCATTTACGACAATCTGGGCGTTGCGGTCCTCGAACCCGGCAGGGCGGACGACGCGATCTTCCGGCATCCTGTCACACACTTGATCAGCCTCAATGCAGGGGCTGGCCAATACGTCGGGAGCGAGGACCGGCATTTCTGGTGGGCGGGTCGCGTCGCCCAGTCGTTCGGCGCTGTCCACCGCAAATCACAGGACGCAGTGTACCAAAGGCTTCACACATATGCCATGTCCGGGGAGCTTTCCGCATTCGGGATGGTCTATCTCGGACAGCAGGATGCAAAGTTACCCTGGGCGCCGGACGATCTCGTGCAGCGCGATCAGGTGCGCGACTATCCAACCGATTTTGCTCCAATGTCTGCGGAAAAGATGGCGCTGTTGGCGAGACGCGGCGAGCAACTCACGCATGTGATCATCGACCGATATTTGCCGAGCTTGAATGGCTGACAGCGCGCAGAATCAATGTGGCGCCACCGATCGCAGATTTCAGCTGAGACAGATCAACTTCAAACTCGCCCGGCACTGGTTCGCAGGCATCGGTGCATCAGGCTTCGGCGAGTGCGACCGACCGATATTCGACCGGTCGCGGGAAGCTCTGATTGAGCTCCGCCAGGTACCTCGCTTCGAGCGGCTCCAGCTTGGGCTCGCCGACCACCACAAGACGCTCGGTAGTTTGGCTGCCTGGCCAGCAGCCATAGTCGAGCAGTTGGCCCATTGCCTCCCGGATGCACCCGCGGGCGCTCACGGCGGTCTTGATTTCGTAGATGATCCGCAGTGAATCTTTCTCAACCAGCACGTCCACTCGGCCGCCGCTTCCGGGCGCCGGCTGTTCGACGAAGACGTAGTCGTAGCCATATTCTATGACGAGTTCCCGGTGCAGCTGCGTCTGCAGGGCGTTGTGCCGCAAGTCGATATCGAGCAGCCTTTCAGCGAGGGAAGCCGATGCATGGAGCGCGCGCTCTGGGCAACCGGGTTGCCGGGGAGGAAACATCTCTTCGGACGATGTGATCGACTCGGCTGTCCCCGCCTCGACGTGCCGGTATAAGGGCATCAGCCGGTCGAGCGTGTTCAAGATGGCGTGATAGTCCGGCGCTTCCGGATCGCCGGCGCCTCCAAGGAACACGAACACCTTTGGGCGCGCGAACTGCCTCTCAATCGGGCCGGGCCGATGGGGCGTCCTCAAATCCGGCGCGTATTCCCACATCCATAGGTCGGCAAGATCCTCAGGGTTTTGTCGGAGATAGTCGTTGAAGCGCGCTACCTTCGGCAGCAGCAGATTGATTGACGGAAGGGTCCGGCTCGGCTCGAGAGAAAACGCAACCCCGTAGCGCAGCCTTCCCTTCTCGTTACCTTCCTCGAAGCCGATGTTGAACTGGAGTTCCTCGCGTCCTCCACGGTGGAAGGTCCAGTCGTCGTGCTTGAGGCCGCCGAACACCCGGCGGTTCTGCGTAATTACCCAGGGGGTATGCAGCCGGGCGTGTCAAATCGCTTCCAAGCGCGACCCCTGTTTCGCGCCCAATGCCGACCCTTGGAAGGGCGATCCGGGCTTATCCACGTGGGGGCATAGGAGGGACCCGCGCCCGGAGCGCAGCGCCCTCGCGTT
>JAABUL010002908.1_pt1 | contig 26999 bp, 26 predicted proteins | sample 5559151 | NCBI WGS metagenome assembly JAABUL01 (sample SAMN10711876, study PRJNA513368) | rock metagenome | isolation source: Antarctica rocks | place: Antarctica: Victoria Land, Pudding Butte sud | reverse complement strand
CCACGCTCAATCTGACGCCCCATGACGTCTGCCCCTCCTGGAACTACACCATCCAACCCCGTTCCGGTGCGACAGGCGATCCGGCTGCGCTCGCACCAAAACGGGAAGTTATTGTTTAACGAGCCCATAGGGGGAGGAGGAGGGGACATGGCGACCACCGCAGGAGGAGAGGACATGCGCGCGATCGCGATCGATGATATCGGGCAGCCGGCCACGTTGCGCGCCCTGCCGCGACCGGAGCCACAGGCCGGTGAGGTGCTGATCCGGCTGCGCGCGGCGGGCGTCAACCCGCTCGACGAGAAAGTGCGCGGCGGGGCGCTGGAAAGCATGCACGCCGCCTATCGCCTGCCGCTCGTGCTTGGCTTCGACGGCGCTGGCGTCGTCGCGCGCGTCGGGGCGGGCGTCACGCGCTTCGCCGTGGGCGATGAGGTGTTCGCGCTGTTCTGGCCGCGCGTCTTCCAGCACGGCGCCTACGCCGAGTACATGGTCGCGGCCGAGGACCTGTCCATCGCGCGCAAGCCGGCGGAGCTCGACTGGGCGCGGGCGGCGCTGCCAATGCAGGGCGGCACCGCGCGGGCCAGCGTCGACTGGCTGGACCTCCAGGCGGGCGACACGCTCCTCGTCGTCGGCGCGACCGGGGGCGTCGGCTCCATCGCGGTGCAGCTCGCCAAAGCGCGGGGCGCGCGCGTGATCGCTACCGGGCGTGCGGAGGACCAGGCCGCGCTGCGCGGCCTGGGCGCCGATGAGCTCGTTGACTACAGCCGCGCGGACGTGGCCGCGGCGGTGCGCGCGGCGCATCCTGACGGCATCGACGCCCTGCTGGATCTGGTGTCCGACGCCGCGCGGCTGACGCCGCTCGCCGCGCTCGTGTACGACGGCGGCCGGCTCGTCACCACGCTCTTCGCGGCCGACGTCGCGGCGCTAGGCGCGCGCGGGGTGCGCGCCGACAATTTGTTCTATCGCGCGTCTGCGGAGGATTTCGACGCGCTCGCCCGGCTCGTCGTCGCGGGTGATCTCCGCATCCCCGTGCTGCGGACCGTGCCGCTCGCCGATGGCCCGACGGCGCTGGACGAGATCGCGCAGGGCCACGCGCGGCAAGCTCGTGCTGACCATGTGATAGCCTGCGATGAACAGTGACAGCACGACGGAGAGTGACAGCATGACGGACACCGGCCGGCTTGAGGCCTTCAGCGACGGCGTGTTCGCGGTCGCGATCACCCTGCTGGCCTTCGACCTGAACGCGACGACCGGGGGCGTCACGCTCGCCCAGCGCCTGGCGGCGCAGTGGCCGAGCTACGCCGCCTTCCTGGTCAGCTTCGCCATGATCGGGATCATGTGGCTCAGCCATCACCAGATGTTCCGCGACATCCGCGGCGCCGATCATGGCCTGATCGTCGCCAACCTCGGCCTGCTCCTGGTCGTGACCGCGTTCCCGTTCCCCACCAAGGTCGTGGCGGAGGCGTTCGGGGTGGGGACCGTCGCGGACGCGGATCGACGCACGGCCGCCCTCTTCTATAGCCTCTGGATCCTCGTCTTCACGCTGGCGATCAACGCGCTCTGGCTCTGGGCGGCACGGGGACGACGGCTGATCGAGCCGGGGGCGCCGCAAGCGCGTATCGACGCCCGCACGCGCCGCTCGTTACTCGGCATCCCGACCTATATCGTGGCGACCCTGGTCGCGCTCGTGAGCCCCGAGGCGAGCGTGGCGCTCGACGGCGCGCTCGCGCTCGTCTATCTGCTCCCGAATGGCTGGACCGACCGGCTGCTGGTCCCGGAGCTGCGCGCGCCCGCGCGTGCCCCCGGCGACGACAGGGGACCGGCCGCGCGGCAGTGAACGCGCTATCTGACGGCCACTGCGTCTAGCGTTGTGTCGTGTTCGTTACAGTGACAAGGCGGACGAGGGCTCATTATGCTCTCTTAAAGGCTAATCTAGACCGCTCATGGCTTAGACGGGTTTTCTGTTCCGTTGCTACTCGCCACCCATTGTCTGGGAGCGCGAGCGTCTCGCCCGTCCCGACGTCCGCCTCCCGAACGTCGGGACGGGCGAGACGCCCGCGCTCCCAGTGTCAGGTCCCCGATAGTTCATGAGCGCTGTGCGTGACGTCGCGCAGCCAGCGCCGAAACCGGGGGGCGGAGAGCGGCCGGCACACATAGTATCCTTGCACGACATCGCACCCCATCTTGCCGAGCGCGCGCCACACCTCTTCGTCCTCGACTCCTTCGGCCACGACGCACAGGCCAAGGGCGTGTCCAAGCGCCACCGTCGAGCGCACAATAGCCGCGTCCGCCTCGTCCTCGCTCAGATCGCGCACGAAGGAGCGGTCGATCTTGAGTTCGTCGACCGGCAGCCGCTTGAGGTAGGCCAGCGACGAATAGCCTGTCCCATAGTCATCGACCGACACGCGCACGCCCAGCGCGACAAGGTCCGCGAGGACCGCCAGCGCGCGCGTCACGTCGGCCATGAGCGTCCCTTCGGTCACCTCGACGCGCAGCCAGTCCGGCGGCGCGCCGTATTTTCGCAACAGCGCGGCGATCATCGGCGCCAGCTCTGGATCATGTAGGCTCCAGGCCGAGAGGTTGACCGACACGGGCGCCTGGATACCGTAGCGCGCCCAGGCGAGGCGCTCACGCAGCGCTTCGCCCACCACCCACTCGGTCAACGGCTTGATCAGGCCGCTCCGCTCAGCCAGAGGGATGAACTCGCTTGGCGCGATCGCGCCAAGTCGCGGGTGACGCCAGCGGACGAGCGCTTCGACGCCGAGGACGCGGCCGCCGCGCGCGTCAAACGGTATAGAGGTAGGCGCCACCTGTGGCTGGTAGTGCAGCGCGAGCGCGCCCCCCGCGATGGCCTCGCGTAGCTCGCCGATGAGCGTGAGGCGCTGCCGGTTGTGACGATCCTGCGCCGGCGCATAGATGACGTGGCCGGCCTTGCTGCTCTTAGCCGCGTACATGGCCACGTCGGCCCGGCGCAGCAACGTATGCGCGTCGTCGCCATGCTCGGGCGCGACGACGACACCAATGCTCCCTGCCGCGTGCAGCGCTTGCCCTTCAATCATAATAGGGGCGTCGAGGGCGATCCGCACCTGGCGCGCCACGCGCTCCGCGCCAGCGGCGTCGCTCTCGCCAAGAATCATGGCGAACTCATCGCCGCCAAGGCGCGCCACGGTATCGGCGCCGCGCAGCAGGCCAGCCAGGCGCGCGCCAACCTCACACAGGAGCAAGTCACCATGGTGGTGACCGAACGTGTCGTTGACCTCTTTAAAGTGGTCCAGGTCAAGCAGCAGGAGGGCCAGCGACACGCCCGCTCGACCCGCCGCCAGGAGCGCCTGCTCAAGCCGATCATAGAGCAGACGCCGGTTCGGCAAGCCCGTGAGCGCGTCGTGGAGCGCCTGGTGCGCCAGCGCCTCTTCGGCGCGCGCGCGCTCCACACGCGCGCGCAACGCCGCGAGGCCATAGGCCAGGTCGTCGGCCAACTCCATGAGCAGCGACACCTCCTCGGCGTCAAAGGCGTCCGGGACGCTGGAATAGATGGAGAGAGCGCCAAGCGCCTCGCCCTCACGACGCAGTGGAAGAGCAATCGCCGACGCGTATCCGCGCGCGAGGGCGGCGGCGCGCCAGTGGGTGTACGCGGGATCGGTCTGCATGTCCTGCGACGTGCTCGGCCGCCCGGTGCGGATCGCCGTGCCCGTCGGCCCACGCCCTTGCGGCGTATCGGCCCAGGAAACCGCGATATCCTGGAGATAGCCGTCTTCGTGACCCGCGTACGCGACCGGACGCACCGATTTGTCCTCGCCATGTAGGGCAAACCCGACCCACGCGAAGCGGTAGCCGCCTGTAGCGACGATGATGTCGCACACCTGCTGTAGAAGCTCGGCCTCGGTCGTAGCGCGCGCGGCGGCGCGCGTGCAAGCGCTGATCGCCGCGCGCGCCCGATTAACCCGGCGCAACGTCTCCTCCACCTTCTTGCGCGTCGTGATGTTGACCATCGTCGAGAGCGCGCCGAGGTACCGTCCCTGGTCGTCGAAGAGCGGATTGGCCGACGACCAGACCCAGAGCTCACTGCCATCTTTACGCCGATATTTCGACTCGCTCTGTCCGATCTGCCCGCGCTGCCGCGCATCAAGCCGCGACGCGAGCAGCGCCTGTTCGTCGCCGTCTTTAAGGGCGAGTGGCGACACACCGCGCAACTCCTCCACGCTGTACCCGAGCATCTCGGCCATCCTACGGTTCACGAACGTCGTGCGGCCGTCGGCGTCTATCTGCCAGATCCCCTCCTGGGTCGTCTCGACGATGCGGCGATAGCGTTCCTCACTCAAGCGCAGCGCCTCCTCCGCCTCCAGGCGATCGGTCACGTCGTGGCTATTGACGATAAACCCACGGACCGCCGGATCATGCAAACGGTCCACGCCGCTCGCCTCCAGGGTGCGCCACGAGCCGTTGGCGTGCCGGTAGCGCATCTCGAATGGAGCGCCCGTACCGCCCATGCGTAGGTTAGCGGTAAAAAGCGCCCGCATACGGTCACGATCGTCGGGATGGATCAGCGCGAAGGAGTCCGTCCCCTCCAGCGCCCTTGGATCGTACCCCAAGATGCGCTTGTGCGACGGGCTGGCGTAGTGGATCAGGCCGTCCGCCCCAAGGATAGAGACGAGGTCGCTGGCGTATTCGGAGAGCGCGCGGAAACGCTCCTCGCTTTCCCATGCAACGTCCCGCTCCTCACAGGATGGCGCCATGAGAAGCGGCGATCGCGGCATGGATCCAGAGGCCAAGCGCGCGGCATAGGCGGCAATGGCCTCTTCGTGGAAGCGAAAACGGCCGCCGGGGGTGCGGAAGGCGGGGCGAATCTCAGCGCGTTCGACAGCGCGCAGGAACGTGCGCGGCGACAGTCCAAGAGCCAGGGCGACCTGGCGGGCGCTCATATAGGGTCGCGACATGAGGCGTAGCTCGGGAGCATGAAGGTTGTTGACGGATCAGACTTGAGTATGCCGCATACGCCGCATATGCGCCATCCCCCAAACGTTTCGAGGCGCGGCGTCGGATCGCGGTAACGAACACGGATCGACGTACAATGAGGCGGGTAGGGGAGCCAATGTGGTGAAAAGAGAAAGCGAGGGCATGACATGAGCGACGTGGTCGTCATCGGCGGCGGGGTAGTTGGAGCGAGCGCCGCGTATCATCTGGCGCGGAATGGGCTCAGTGTGACCCTGGTCGATCGCGCCGACGGGGGCCAGGCGACCGCCGCGGGCGCCGGCATCATCTCCCCCGCGACCAGCGTCAAGCCCCCCGCGGCGTACTTCCCGCTGGCCTTCAAGGCCGTCGAATACTACCCGACCTTGCTCGCGTATCTGGCCGAAGATGGCGAGACAGAGACGGGGTACGAGGTCGCCGGCGCGCTCTTTGTCGCGACCAACGGCGAGGAAGCGGCGCGCTTGCCTGCCGTCCAGCGCCTCGTCGAGGAACGCCAATTGGCGGGCGTGAGCCATATCGGCACGGTCTCGCGGGTGGGCTCCGCGGGGGCGCGAGAACTGTTCCCCGCCCTGGGCTATATCGAAGACGCCTTTCATGTAACGGGAGCGGCGCGGGTCGACGGACGCCTGCTGCGCGACGCCCTCCAACGGGCCGCGCGGAAACACGGCGCGGCCATCGTCCACGGCGACGCCGCGCTGGCGCGCGACGGCGCCCAAGGCGTCCAGGTGACGGTGGATGGGCGCGTCCTCGCCACGGGCGCCGTCATCATCGCGGGAGGCGCGTGGTCCGGCGTCATCGGGAACGCACTGGGCGTCGCGCTCCCGGTTTATCCCCAGCGCGGTCAGATCTTGCATCTGGACATGCGCGAGACAGAGACGGGCCAGTGGCCGATCGTGCTCGGGTTTCACGCGCACTACATCCTCACGTTCCCGCGCCATCGCGTCGTGGCCGGAGCCACCCGCGAAGATGACGCCGGGTACGACACCCGCGTCACCGCGGGCGGGGCGCACGAAGCGCTCGGCGCGGCGCTGCGCGTAGCGCCCGGTTTGGCCTCCGCCACGTTGCGCGAGGTGCGGGTCGGGTTGCGTCCGGCCAGCCCGGACAACCTCCCCATCCTGGGGGCGGCGCCCGGCCTGCGCGACGTGTACCTGGCCACCGGCCACGGCGCGTCGGGGCTGCAACTTGGCCCCTACTCCGGGGCGCTGGTCGCGGATCTGCTCCAGGGTAATCCAATCCCCCTCGACCTGACGCCCTTCGCGCCGGAGCGGTTCCAAGCTACTAGAGGGGATCGAAACGTGTGAACACATCAGGTATCCCTGACGTCTTGTTTCGCCCTCTCCAAGGGACAGGCGACTACGCGCGCCTTGCCGCGGTCAGAGAAGGCGTGCGCGCGTGCGATCAACTTGACCCCGCCTCTCCCCTCGACGCCATCCCGACAATCGACGATCTCGCACGCGGTCTCGCAGGGTACATAAACAGTCCTGCCGTGCTCGTTGTCGAGGTCGATGGCACGGTCGTTGGCTACAATCGCGCCATCCGGCTCCCTGATGAGGACGGGGCCGACGTATATTTTCACCGCGGGTGGCTGCTACCGGCCTGGCGCGGTAGAGGCATCGAAAAAGCGATGCTGCGCTCGGCGGAAAGCCGACTCCAGGACATGGCGCATGCCCATCCGTCCCCGCGCCCCGCTATGCTCGCGACCATGGCCACCAGCATAGAGCATGAGGTGATTGCCCTGTTGGACGATGCGGGCTACCAACTGGCGTGGCGGATACGCGACATGGTCACGACTACCGCTGGGAGACTATCCGAACCGGCGCTCCCCGCGGGAATCGTTGTGCGCGCTCTCGACCCTGCCCACTACCAGGCGATCTTCGAGGCCGCCCACGACGCCTGGAGGGGTCTACCGTTTTCACCGGGCGATCCGGACACCTACCTCGATGACACGGTACGCAAACCAGGCTTCGATGCAATGCTGTGTCGAGTAGCCTGGGCAGGCGAGGAGGTGGTCGGCGTCGTACTAAGGAGTCGCCAAGGAATAACTTCCCGCCGCTGTCGGGCAAAGCGGCTATGAGCCTGCGCCCAAAAACGGGAAGTAATTGTTTAACGAGCCCTAAGCCAAAGGCATGCGGGGGAGGGCTTCATCCTCGACGTAGCAGTGCGGCAGGCCTGGCAGCGGCAGGGAATCGCCCGCGCCCTCCTCCTGCGATGCTTGCACGGCTTTGCGGTCACGTGCATCACTCAGGCGCGCTTGTATGTGGACGCGGCTAATGTGGGGGCGCGGGAACTCTACGAACGTATTGGCTTTCGTGCGCTGAAAGACCACAGCCGTTACCAGAAGCCACTCGCCTTGATCGAAGTGATTTAACTGTAGGTTCTTTGCTTTGAAGTCTCGTTGAAATATTAGGCGCGAGGCAGAGACCAGAGGCGGCGCAGGGCTGTCTCGACCAGAGCCAGGCGCGCGGCGGCGTGCCCCGCGACGCCGTGGACGGCGCCGCCCGGAAACGTCGAGGCGCTGGCGATATAGAGCCCCCGCAGCGGCGTATGGTACGGCGACAACGCGGGGATCGGCCGGAAGACGAGCTGGTCCAGCGCGTAGCTGCCGCCGCCCACGTCGCCGCCGACCAGGTTGGCGTCACGCTCCGCGAAGCTCGTGGGCGAGATGACGTGCCGGGCCAGGATACGCTCCCCGAAGCCCGGCGCGAACTCTTCTACCCGCGCCTCGATACGCTCCACCTGCCGCTCAAGCTCGCCCGCGCCCCAGCGATATCCGCGCGGCGTATGCGTGTAGGCCCAGGCCGTGTGCTGGCCGGCCGGGGCGCGGGTGGGGTCGGCCAGCGACTGCTGTCCCAGCAGCAGGAGCGGGCGCTCAGGCAGCATCCCATCCTCGGCTTGCGCCACGGCCCGCATGGCGTCAACGGGCAACCCGACGACGTGGACCGTCCCCGCCTGGCGCGGTTCGCCGGACGTCCAGGGGATCGGCTCCGAGAGCGCCCAGTCCAATTTGATCGTCTCCGGCCCATAGCGATAGCGCCGCATGCGCGTGACGTAGGTCGAGGGCAAGGCGTCGCCGGTCAGGTCCAGAAGCGCGTGCGGCGTGACGTCGGCGATCACCAGAGGAGTAGCGATGAACTCGCCGTCGGAGAGGGTGACGCCGCGCACCCTATTGTTGGCCGTGACCACGCGCGCCACACGCGCCCCGACGCGTGTGGCGCCGCCGAGCGACTGAAAACAGCCCACCAGCGCCTCGGCGAACCGGCCCGCGCCGCCTTCAGGGCTGGGCCAACCGGCGGCGTGGCCCAGGATATTGAGGTAGGCGGCCGAGATGGCGCTGCCCGCGCCGTCGGGCGGCACGTCGCCGTGCAAGACGGAGCCGAATAGCCAGCCGGTCGCGCCGGGACTCTCGAACAATTCAGCCGCGAGCGCCGTCGCCGGCATCAGCAGCAGCCGCGCGAACTCGAGCGTCCCGGTGAGCTTGAAGGCGGCGGCCAGACGCAGGCCGCCCGCGATGGGCGGGAAGCCGCCGAGCATAGTGGCGCGTACCGCGCCAAAGTTCTTGAGATAGGGCGCGACGAACGCGCGCCAGCGCTCCCCGTCGCCGGGGACCTGGCGGTCCAGCGACGCGACGGTGCGATCGAGGTCGCGGTAGAGCGCCACCGCGTCTCCATCTGGCAGAGGGTGCGCCATGGCGATCGGCGGATGGACCCAGCGCAGTCCAAAACGCTCCAGCGGCATGCGCGCCCACACGGGCGAGGCCACGGCGGCGGGGTAGACCGAGGAGAAGGTATCGTGGTGGAACCCCGGCAGCGTCAGGTCGTCCGTCGCCACCGCCCCGCCCAGCTTGTCACGCGCCTCCAACACTAGCACGGAACGCCCCTTCTCAGCGAGCGTGATCGCCGCGGCAAGCCCATTCGGGCCGCTGCCGATGACAACGGCGTCGTACCTGTTACCCTGCGTGGACATGTAACGCCTCCTCGACCATGCTCGCAACGTCCGCGCCGCCGTTTCCATGCTCAACCGCCAGCGCGATCTGGCGCAACATGCTTTGCGCGGGCGCGCCCTGCCCCCAGAAGGCGCGCTGCGCGTCGTAGCCCGCGCGCCGGTAACCCTGGTCGACGTACCAGGGCATCGGGTCCCAGGTACCGGCGGCGCGCAGATAGGCCTGTCCATCCTGTTCATAGAGCAGCAAACGGTTACGCGCGGCGCCCATAAAGTGTCCGGCGTGCGTGGTGAGATCGAAGGCCAGGATCGCGGACGCGCCATCCGGCACAGGCTTGGGCTCATCGCGGCCAAAACGTGTCATGTGGTCGTTCAACTCGGCGACATAGGCGTCCAGATCCGCCTGATTGTCGCGGGTGACGAGGTTCTCGATCGTGACATAGCCGCGGGTGAAGACGGGTGTGCGCGACGTGGAACGGGCCACGACCTCAATCTCGAAGGTTTGGCCGGCCAGCCCACAAGAACGCAGTGGTGTGAAGCGACCCGCCTCAGCGGCGTAGTCGGGCCACGTTTCGACGCGCGCGAGGGCGGCGATGACGCGTTTCGCCGACGACACCGGGACCGGGGGGTAGGTGTGCCACGTCTGCTCCCGACCGGGCGCCGTGGGCGGCGTTAGCTCACCCAAGCGGGCGCCGCGCAGGCGCTCCTCCGGCCGGTACGCCGCGCGCTCGGCCTCGGACTCGAAGGCGATACCCCAGCCCCGCCGCGCGGGATCGGCGTAGGCGTCGGGGAACCAAGGGCCGAGGAAACGGGCCGCCCCCTCGAAGAGTTGCGCGCGGTTGAGCGTGAGGCGGTCGGAGCGCCGATTGTCCAGGAAGCGAGCGGCTCCGAAGGCGCGATGGACGGGCAGGACATCCCAGGCGCGCAGCCGACGATGCCCCGCGCGATGCCAACGCGTCGTGACAATGCAGGACGCGAGCCGCAAATCATCAACCTCCCGCAGCCCCGGCGGACGCCGGTAATAGGCGGCATTGAGGAAATCGGTGACCCAACCGGCGGCGTCGGGCGCCGCGATGGATGAGCCGGTCATGCGGGCGAAGCGGATCATGGGCGAGTGGGCGAGGCGATTCAGCGCGATGGCCGTCCCAGCGGCGCCCACCGCCCCCAGCAGCAGTTGTGTACGTGGTCTTCCAGTCATATAACACTCCTAGATATCGTCAGTATCGCAAGCCCATGTGAAACCATCGCATCGCTGGTGTCAAGATTGCATGAAGGGAGATCTACTCCTGGCCCGGTACGACGAGCGGCTCCAGGGCCGCACGCAGTTCAGGCGGCAGGGCCGTGGGTTGGCGCGTATCGCGCGCGACATAGACGTGGATGAAATGTCCCTGCGCGGCGGCTGTGTCCTCGTCGTTGCGGAAGATGGCGACCTCGTAGCGTACGCTGCTATTGCCGAGGCGGGCGACGCGCAGGCCCGCGTGGACGATGTCGGGGAAGGTGATGGAGCGAAAGTACTGGCAGGAGGTCTCCACGACCACGCCGATGACCGCGCCACGCTCGATGTCGAGCGCCCCAGCCCGAATGAGGTAGGCGTTGACGACGGTGTCGAAATACGAGTAGTACACGACGTTGTTGACGTGGCCGTAAACGTCGTTATCCATCCAACGGGTCGCGATCGCCTGGATATGGCGATACTGGTCCCGCGTGTGCGCCGCTTGCTTGGCCATTCCCTCTCCTCTCTTACCTACTCCGCCAGCTCGGCGAGCAGCCCGTCGAGCAAGCGCCGCGCCTCGTGGCGATAGGTACGGTGCGTGGCCAGAACCAGCGTGTCCGGCGCCATGCCGCCGCCGCTATCTCCGTTGCCGCTGGATAGATCGTCGCCCAGTACGACATCATCGCTGTCCGGAGTATCCCACAGCGCCAGCAGCCCCCGCACGCCCCGCTGACCCTCGAAAACCGCCTCGAAGTCCGCCAGATATCCCAGCGCTTTGTAGATACTGTCAGCGATATAGCCGCCATGGCGCGTGCGCTTGACCTCGATCAGCGCGTAGCGGCGGTGGCGTCCCCGGCGCAACTCCACGATCAGGTCGGGACGGCGCACCGCACCGGACAAACCGTGGCGCTCGAAGATCGCACGGTAGCGGCTCTGACCCCGCCACTCCAGCGGTGTGTGCTGGAAGTGTAGCCACGCCGTTGTCCTGCCGTCGCCGGCGCTATAGATCATGGGCGTCGGGTCCTGCCCAATCAGTTCCGCCGTCCTCAGACGCCAACCGGACTCATCGAATACCGCGACGGCGCCCAGCAGCGCCCACAACTCGTAGAGCGCGTCGTCGTCGAGCGGCGCGAGCGCATGTGTCCGCAGCGCCCACAGCAGCGCCTCGCTCGCGGGGGTTTCGACCATATCCCGATAGTAACCAAAGACATCGGCCAGGGCGCGCACGGCCGCGCGCGTCGAGTGTGCGCAGGCGTTGAGCGCGGCCGGCGTTACCTCATGCTCAGGACCAGTGGGCGCGCCGTCTCTACTGGGAGCGCCGGCATCTTGCCGGCCCCCGTCGCGCCCACGATGGCTACTATCTCCGATGCGCGCGCCTGAATACGACTCTCCTGGTGGATACGACTCTCGGGGCAGGTACGACTCTCCCAGTAGATCGCGGCGACGCGGCTGGACGCCGTCTACTTGTGCCAGCGCCATGGAAACGGCGTCGGCGACGTGGGCGACGCGCGCGCCCCACCCACGCGGCTCTAGTTCACCGACACGTTCCTGGATGACCCCAACCGAACGGTCGAGTCCCTGTAGCAGGCGCGTGAGCACTTGCGCTTCAGGCGTATCCAGGTGTTTATGTGCTGTCGAGGCGGCGTAGAGATCGGGAGCCGCGCCGCCTGCCCGCGCCCGCGCCGCGACTGTCGCGCCCCACAGCACCGGCCCGCGTACCGCCCCCCGCCCCACTTCCACCCGCCGCGCCGTCGTCGCCCGCCTCCTCCGCAGCAACGCCAGCAACGTGTCGTCTACGAACAGCGCGACCTCGTCGGAGAGCAACAGGCGCAGGTGACGCAACGTATCCAGGGCGCGCGGAGACAGGCCGGTCAGATTGGCGATCACACTTTTTTCCGTTGATGCGTCCCGCGCGTGCCGCCCCACGTAGCGCCACAACTCGTCCGCGACCTCAGCCAGCACCCACTCACGCTCCGCCGCCGTCCAACAACCGTCCACGCGCTAGCCCTCCCCATTGAACGCGCCGATGTACGCGCGCAGTAGCGTGTCACCATCGGGGCCGAGCAGCGGCGCCAGCGCGTCAGCGAAAGCGCGCAAACCGGCCGGGGCCAGCCCTTCCAGCTGCGGCAGCACGAAGAGGCCCACCGCTTCGGCCAAGGCGGCCTGCCCCCCGCGCGCCGAGATGTAGCCGGCGGCGTCGAGCAGGACGGCAGGGCCAAGCGGACGCGGCGTGACCTCCGCGACGCGCCGCAGGAGCTCAGCCGCGTCGTCGTCCAAGGGCGCGCGGCCACGTAGCAACGCCGGTAACGCGGCGGGAGCGGGCGCCGGCGTCAGGATAAAGGCAAAGCGCCGCGCGAAGGCCAGCGAGAAGGCGAAGAGGGCGGCGCGGTCGAGCGTATTCATCGTGGCAATGATACGCCAATCCGTCCCGGCACGGTAGGTCACGCCATCGTCGAGAAGGGTCGACGGGCCGGGCGCGGGCTCGATGCGGATGGGACGGCCGGTGGCGTCGACGTTGGGCAACTCGACGGCGCCGCCGGAGAGGACCGTGAGCAGAGGTCCAAACGCCTTGTCAATGTCGGCGCGATTCAACTCATCGAGGATCAGCCAGCGGTTGCCCCGCAGCGCGCGCAGCGCGACGCCCGGACTGAAGCGTAGCGCGCCATCGGCGGCGGGGAGCAGGCCGCCAATCGTGTCGAACGTGGTCCAATCGGCCGTCGCGGTGGCAAGGAGCGGCTCCATACACAGGCCCGCGTGGGCGGCGGCGCGCGCTAGGTTGAGCGCGAGCGAGGTTTTGCCCGTGCCCGGTATACCCATGAGCACGATGTGCCGGCCGCTCTTGACCGCCGCGACGAGTTGCGGCGCGACCTCGGGCGGCAGCACAAGGTCCCCGTAGAGTTCCGCGGCCGTCGGCGCGAACGCGTGCGCCGCGACATAGCCTACGCGCTCCTCGGCGACGCGCGGCACGAAGGACCTACCCTCGCCCCTATCCGCCCGGTCCGGCCCCTGCGCGTCCATCTCCGCTGGAACGACCGGGCGCGGCCCCACCGTGGCTGGCGGCACGACGACGACACGGCCCGCGCCAACCTCGATCACGACATCCGCCGGCACGCGCGGCGCCGGCGCGTCGGGCAAACGAGCGATGCGCAGTGCGGTCGAGCCATCGCGCCCCACGCGGACGGACACGATGCGCGCCGCCTCGACCGCGACCGCGCCATCTACGTCCGCGCCGACGATGGCCACGAGGACCTCATCGCCGCGCGCCCGCGCTTCCGTGACGCGCGCGGCAATGTCGGCGTCCTCGGGCGGTCGCAGGCGCGCTTTATCCTTGACGAGACGGGACGCCGGCACGGCCAGTAGCAGAGAGGCGCCCCCGATGCGCCGCGCCAGCGCCGCTTCCTGCGCCGCGCTCAACGGGAAGACCGTGCCGCGGGGTTGGCGCAACACGGCAAGATCGCGCAGGTCGGAGGCGCCGCGCAACTCGGCGCGCGTAATGGGGGCGAAGAGGGGCCGCTCGTGCGTCGTGAGCGCCGTGTAGCGCCCAGCAGGGTCGCGCGGCGCCACGTCCTGCACGGTTCCAACGCCGTAAATCCCGGCGTCGCCGCCCGACTGCCAATAGTAGACGCGGTCACCCGTCCGCAGGTCACGGCCGTAGCGCGCGACGGACCACGACAGGCTATCGCTGCCACGCAACTCGGCGGCGAGGTCACGCGAGTCCGGGGTCGCTTGGAAAATCCAGGAGTGCGAGCGCGGCGCCACTGCCGTGCTAGTCTGACGCGCCTGAAGGCGCCGTAGCTAGAAGCTCGTGCTGGCAAATACGGCAGCGAAAAGGGTAACCGGCCGTGAGCAGATCACGGTCCTGGTAGTAGATGTTCTCGTTGCGGCACTCCGGGCAGACGACGAGGCCGAAGACGTAGCGCCGCGCCGGATAGTGCGGCGCCTCGGTCAGGACCCGATCGGGGTCATTGTAGGCGGGCGGCATGCTGGCTACATCGGGCTCCGTCCGCAACAACTCCACGATCGAGGAGATGACTGAATCGAAGGTAGAGGTCGTGGGGACAGACTCGCGGGTTACACGATCGGCGCTGTCAGGCGCGGCCCCGCCGGCGATCGCGCCAGGCTGGGATCCCCTCCGCGGGGCTACGTCCATCACGGCGGACAGTGATTGCTCGGTTAGGCGCGTTTTCTTTTTTTGAGCATTGCCGCGTGCGCGAGCCACTGGTTAATCCTTCCTGCCAGTCGCCCCGGCCCCCACGAGTGACGAGGGGCTGAGCGCCCATTCCTCGAACGCCTCAACCGACCCAAAGCCCTTCACGACCGAGGCCCAGCACTCTTGTGAGCACAGGAACAAGCGTCCGAGATGGTACTGCGTTGTACTATCAGTATAAAGCTTGAAGCTGCCGTGCGCGGTGTCGTCGAGCCGCAAAAGAGTGACGCCCTGCCCGCAGCATGCGCAAAATCGTGTTATCCGTCGCGGAACCACAATCCCTCCCTCGTTGTGGCCGATCAAGTCGAGCCGATGCATGGCATATCGCACGTAGTATGCCTGATGGACGGCGGCGACGCAAGAGCGCGTGAGCCGCATGAGATGAGAGTCTTTTCATCTTACGTTCATGCACAGTGTTCTATGATGAAAGCGCGTCGTGGGCCCCCTTTTATCGCCCCACCAACGCTCTTCATACGCGATTCGGCCGGCGGCGGCTTTTATCCCTATTTATAACGCCGCTGGCGGCTCCATGGCCTCACCCGATCCCATGTTTATTGTCATGGGATCGGGTTTTTTGTCGCCGACATATCCTTACCCTACCCAAACGGGGGGTTGGGCTAGTACCTCCAGTATTGGTACAGTAGAGGTAGGAGTCGCGCTGGCATGCGACGTGCAACCGCAACTCTTATTGTCGATACCACTGTCACTTTATCAAAGGCTTGTCATCATGCGCGATCTATATAACGACGACGTCCATGCGGTCGTCCTGACGTGCGCCGAGTGCGGGGCGCCGGTCGAACTCGCACGCAGTGCGCTGAGTCTCTTCGAGTCGGAGGACAAGGTGCTCTGCGTCGAGTGTTTGGTCAACAGCGACAGCAAACCGACGCCGATCACGACCACGCTGGAGGAACGCGCCGCGCTCATCGACGAGGTAGTCGATGATTTCGGGGCGCGCCTGCGCAACGTGTTGCTGCGCTCCGTCCGCTCCGACCTCTCCTGGAACAGCGAATACGGCTTCGAGGAGTGGACCGATACGGCCGATTCCGCCGTAGCCGCGCACGCGCCGGGCATCTGGTACGCCGGAAAGGGCGCGGCGCTGACGCGACGACGCTACTCATAGACGGGTTCCGGTTGGATGCCTACTTAGTCGATGAACACGACGGGCGACACGCCGAAGAATGCGGCGAGTTTCTTGATGTGGGAGAGCGCCAGCGGGCGCTTCTCGGATAGCACCTCCGACACGATGGACGCCGAGCCTAACACGGGCACAAGATCAAGTTGGCGCAAACCGCGATCTTCCATGAAGTGCCGGACCATGCGCGCGCCGGTCACGTCGGGGATGCGTACTGTCGTGTTCTCGTGTGCCTCAATCAGGTCGGTCAACACAGCCAGATACGCCTTCTCGGCGTCGGACTGTTCGCGCTTCTCGAACAATGGCTCGAAGACCGCCAGCGCCTCGGTGAGATGCGCGTCGTCGCGGATGTGCACGAGCGGAAACGTCCGCACGAGCGCCAGATACTCCTCAATGTCGCCAGTGGACGCCGTATGCGCGCCGCCGTTGATGGTCGTAGCCACGGCCCCTACTCCTTCCATTTGTCCTTGTCGTATTCTGCGTGCGTCAGCAGGTGTTTGATGTAGACAATTGTTAGGCGAAGCTCCGCTCCAACTCGTCGACGAGCGCGCCAAAGAAGCCCACGGCGCGGCGGATCGGTTCGGGCGACGTCATGTCCACGCTGGCCCGTCGCGCCAGTTCGACGGCTGGCAGCGTCGTCCCCAGGGAGAGCGTCGCCAGCCAGCGGTCCACGGCTGGTTGGCCCTCCATGCGGATCGCCTCCGTAACACCGTACGCGCAGGAGAGCCCCGCGCTGTAGGTGTACGGATACAGGCCGCCGAGGTAGAAGTGCGGTTGCTGCAGCCAATACAGGCGCGCCGCCTCGTCGGTCACGACGGTGCCATCGAAGAAACGCTCGAATACCGCGCCCTGTACGTCCATGATCGCCGCCGCCGTAAGCGGTTGACCGGCCTCGGCCAACTCGTACAGACGCCGTTCGAAGTGCGCCTCGAGCAGGTGCGTCACCATGTTGTGGGTGAAGGTCCCCAATAATTGGAGAATGATCCAGCGACGCAAGCGCGGGTCATCCGTCGTGTCGAGCAGATGCCGGCCCAGCAGCAGTTCATTGGCCGTCGAGGGAGCTTCGATAAAAAACTTGATCGACTCGAAGTTCTCCATGGCGTTGCTCACGCTCTGCGCCTGGGCGGATCGCAGCATGTGGCCGGCGTGTCCCAACTCGTGGGCGAGGATGAACGCGTTGCGCATCTGGTCCTGCCACGTCGTGAACACGTAGGGGTGGACGCCGTACACTGGCGCGCAAAAGGCGCCCGAGCCCTTGCCAACGTTGTCGGCACGGTCGATCCAGCGGTCGCGGAACGCCGTTGCAAGCATATCGCCATACGGCGCGCCCAACCCGCGTAGTCCCTCGCGGATCAACCGCTCGCTCTCCTCGAATGTCACCGGGGGGTCGTATCCCGGATCGAGCGGCGCCTCCAAGTCGTAGCGGTAGAGGCGGTCTACGCCGAGCACGCGCTGGCGCAGTTGCAGGAGACGGCGCATGTGCGGGGCCAATTCGTCGTGCACGACATCGAGCACGTTGGTGTAGACGGCCGGGGGCACGCGCTGCCCATCCAGGATCATCTCCGTCGCCGACGCGTAATGGCGCAAGCGCGCCATGGTGACGTTGCGCGTGATATAGGCCGCCAGGGTCGTGGCCAGACTTGCCTTGTGACCGTCGAGCCCGTGCGCCAGCGACTCATAGGCGCGGCGGCGTACGTCGCGGTCGGGCGACTGCGCCAGCCCAAAGACGTAGCGCGCGATCGACACGGGGATCTCCTGTCCGGAGGCGTCCTGTATCGAAGGACAGGCCATGTCGACCGCCGTGGCGCGCTGGTACACCATGTAGGGCGCGTTCAGCACGTCACCAAGCGCGGCCACGACCTCTTCCGCCGCCGGCGCCAGCATATGCGCGCGGCGGCGCAGCACGTTCTCCAGCAAAGGGCGATACATCTCCAGGTCCGGCTCGTCGCGCACGTAGGCCTCGACCGTACCGTCGGGCAGCGCCAGCAACTCGGTCTCAACAAACGACAACGCTCTATCCGCCGCAGCTCCGAGCGCATTAGCGGTCGCGGCCATACCCTGGTTGCGCGCCGAGGCGCCGTCGGCCGAGGCGCTGAGTCGCGCGTACGTGCCCAGGCGCTGCAGGCGCTCGCCCAGGGTATCGCGCGCCCGCAGGCACGCCAGCAGTGTGGCCGCGCCCTCATCCAGACGCCCTTGATACAACGAGACCGCCGCGATATCCTCGTCGAGGCGCCGCGCGTCCGCCGCCCAATCCTCCGGAGCGGCATAGATGTCGCCCAGGTTCCAGGTCTGCTCCACAGGCGCCTGCTCGCGTGTCACCAATGTTGGCATGCCGTACTACCCTTCTTGCTCACTTCTATAACAGGGCTCGCCATTAGTATATGCGATCGAATCCGGGCCCTGGCCTTAGACCATGGCAGGGGTGCGCCTACTGGCAACTCCCCTCTCCCGCGTCAGGGAGAGTGCGCTGGACCGTTGATCCCGCGGCTAGAGCCTGTTATGCACTTTTCTGCCACAATCGCGACGGATCGTTAAGATGGAAAGCATCGAAGCGACGAGAGGAACTCCTGAGCCTATTCACTGCTATCTGACAAGCCGATGCACGACGACCTTGGCCTGCGGATGCGCCTTTTCGACTCACTTCAAGCGTAGTCGCATCATTTAGGGCAAAACGGTTGCTTTAATGATAGCGGAGGTTCATAACAGGCTCTAGGGATCGAGGGGCCAGTTAGCCATGGGTTGGGGGTGAGGGCCGGCGGTTAATCGCGCGCGACGCGCCACACGCTGGCGCCCAAGAAGACGATGACGACAACCGGCAGGAACCACCACGCGTTGACGCCGATGTGCACGAGACCGGCCGTGATGGCGAGCGCGACCACGACGGCCGCCGCGATCGTCCAGTCGTCGCCGATGATGAAGTCATACCAAAACGCGCCAAATGAATTGAGAAAATGCATATCTATCCTCCTACAGCTACGCCGCGGTCCGCAGAGCGGCCGCCCGTCGGCGTTGCAGCATGCTCACCAAACCAAACGAGATCACGGCATACACGACCAAGAGGCCCAGGATCGCGATGTCGGACGCCGGCCACTGTACCCCCGCGCCTTCGGCGGCCCAGAACGTGCCAAACGAGGTCAGCATCAACCCAACGGCGTACTTGAGCGTATTCTCCGGTACACGGCTGAGCGGGCCGCGCACGGCCAACCCCACGGCGCCGACGAGCACGATCGCCACGGCGGCCCCGAGCGCGGCCAACCCCACCTGATGCGAGGTAGCGCCAAAGGTGATGACGATAAAAGCGACCTCCAGGCCCTCCAATAGCACACCCTTGAAGCAGAGCGTGAAGGCGTACCAGTCGAGGCCCGCGCGCGCCACACCGGCCTGCCCCTGTGCGGCGTCACGCTGGCGCTGGAAGATCGCGGCCTCGTCGTGCAGGGCCTTGAAGCCGCTGGCGCGCAGGATCGCCTTGCGCAGCCACTGCAAGCCGAAGATAAGCAGCAGCGCGCCCACGACGAGGCGCAGCACGTCAATCGGGATCAGCACCAGGGCCGGCCCAAGGATCGCGACGATGACAGCGAGCGCGACCAGCGCGGCGCCGACGCCGATGAGCGACGAACGCCAGCCCCGCGTGACACCCGCTGCCAGCACAATGGTCAGCGCCTCGACCATCTCCACCGTCGAGGCCAGAAACGAGGCCAGGATGACGAAAACTCCACTCATGATATGACATCCTCCGCTATCATGTTGACGACGCCTTTTTTGCCAACTACCGTTGAACCTATGGTTAGACCAGGCGTCCACTTATTATAGTCATTCTTGTTACACTTTAACAAGTGTTACAAAAATGGATGGCGCCAGAAGTAGGTGGGAAAATAATGGAGACGACGAGCGAGCGCCAACGCCGCCAGTACCACGTCTTGATCTATCAAGTACCGAGCCAGCCGTCGGCCGCGCGCGTGGGCGTCTGGCGCGACCTCAAGCGAGCGGGCGCGCTGTACCTGCAACAGAGTGTGTGCGTTCTCCCCAGCACGGCGCCCAACCGCGCCCATTTCGAGCGCATTACCGCGCGCATCGCCGAGTTGGGCGGCGTCTATCACCTGCTGCCGCTGCGCGCGTTGCCGCCGGAAGAGGAAACTAAGATCGTAGACGGTTTTCTGGCGCAGAGCACGTTGCAGTATGACGAGATCATCGAGAACTGCGAGGTCAACTTCACCAAGGAGATCGAGTTCGAGATCTTCCGCCGCAATTTCACCTACGCGGAAGCCGAAGAGATCCGGCAGGACCTGGACAAGATCAAGCGCTGGTACGATCGCGTCGTCGAGCGCGATTGGTTCGGCGCCGCGCGCCGCGCGGACGCCGCGCTTTGGATCGAGCGCTGCGAGCGGCTACTGGAAGGTTTCGAGGAGCAGGTCTTCGCGTCCCAGGAAGCCGATGAGACCGGCGCGCCGCAGCCCAAAAGCGCCAGCCAACCGCGCCCGTTGCGCCTGAAACGCACGCCTCGCCGCCGGGACGCTTGAAACGCGCTGGCCCTCGCGAAGGAACTGCTACATATATGTTCATTGAGCGACAGGACATGGACGATAGGATAGGGCTTGGGGACGTAATCGCGGCGACCTTCGCCACCTGGGAGCACCCCCTGCGCGATCGGGGGCTCGACCGCGAACGGTCGATTTACGGGACCGTCGATCCGGAGGGAATCGCCCATGTCGTCGACGACTTCTGCGTGGCTGCCTTGGGCGCGCGCATCGACACCTATCTCTTCTACGCGGTCAGCCAGGGCTCCGTCTCGGGAGTGCGGCTGACCGATGGCCGGCGGGTCGTGGTTAAAGCGCGCACGTCTACCTGGACGCTCCCTTTCTTGGACGCCGTGTACCGCGTGCAGGACTACCTTGTCGCAAGCGGGTTCCCATGCCCGCGGCCGCTCCTTCAACCGGCGCCGCTGGGTCAGGGATACGCCACGGTCGAGGGGTTGGTGGACGAGGGTGAGTACGCCGACGCCCACATCCCCGCTATTCGCCGGGCCATGGCCGCGACGCTCGCCCGGCTGGGCGCGGCAACGCATGTGCTGAGAGAGACACCGGACCTATGCGCCGGCCTGCAAAGCCGTATGCCCTTCCGGCGTCCAACTGATAGCATCTGGCCCGTCCCGCACAACCCTATGTTCGACTTCGAGGCGACCACGAGCGGCGCGGAGTGGATCGATCATCTCGCCGCCGCAGCCAGGGAGGCGCGCGGCGCGCCCTTCACCGCCGCCGAGTGGGCGGGCATAACGGCGGCCGCAACCTATTCCCTGGCCTACGGCGCGCGCCTGGAGCACAGCCTGAGCCCCACACAGACAGACTACTCGCCCGGCGGCGCCCGTGCCCGCCTCGCCCAATACGGCGACGCGTTCCTCGTCCCATGAAATAGCTATACTCTATTCCCAATCAAAGGTCGCTATCCTCATAGATCGCGGCCATGGGCATGGTGAGGCCAATGGTGTCGAAGGTCACGTCTTGCGCACTACTGTACACGGTCGACGACCACGCGCCCGTACTATCCTTACGGCGTACCTCGACCCAGCGCGCGCCGATGCTGTCGATGAGCGCGTATTCCCGCAGCGCCGGTATCTGGCGGTACAGATCGAACTTGCCGTTCTGGTCGTACAGCGCGGTCGAGGGCGACAACACCTCGACCACCAGCGTCGGGTAGTCGATCACCTGACGGCGCATGTCGGCCAGGTCGCGCGGGTCACACGTCACCGACACGTCGGGATACATCTCGTCCTCGGCCGTCGCCCGCACGCGCACCGCCTCGGTAAACGCCTTGCAGCCGCCGCCGCGCACGGCGGCGCGCACCAGGGCGTACACGTTGCCGCTTATTTGGCTATGGCTCAGCGTTCCGCCCGACATGGCGTACACGTAGCCGCCGTGGTATTCGTGCCGTTCGCCGGCGCGGTCCTCGAACTCTTCGTACTCGTCGCGTGTGAACAGCGGCCCGTGCTGATGTGCGATGCGGCGTCCATCACTCATCGGGAACATGCTCGGGACTAACTCTGCACTGTACAACTAAAATGGCCGGAACCTCACCGTAGCCGGGGATGCGCTCAACGATGGCCCCCGTCGCTTGCGGCTCGAGAAACCGCTCCACCCACAGTCCCGCGTCAGCTAGCGTATTGATGTATGTGGAGAGCGTGCGGTGGTAGGCGCCGACTTGGCCGCGGACGCCCGCCGGGTTGTCTGATCGCCACACGCCCTCGACGAAATAGGCGCCGACGACCCGAGCTATGCCATTATTCCCCTCGGCCCAGCGCGAAACGGATGTCTGGAAGCATGGGTGGGTGATCGAGAATACGAACCACCCTGCCGAGCGGAGGGTGGGGCGAACGGCCCGGCACGTCGTCGCCAGGTCCGGGATGTCCATCAGTGCCATGTTGCACACGACGCCGTCAAATGTCGCGTCGGGGAACGCGGGCAGCCCTTGTGCGTCATCGCGACGATAGGTGATACCGAGCGGGTACGCCTCCTCGTCGCACCGGGCGATATCGAGGAGCTTGTCCGAGATGTCCACCCCGACGACAGTCGCCCCGCGCGCCGCCAATTGACGCGCCACAATGCCCTGGCCGCACGCCAAGTCGCAGATGCGCCGACCGCCGAGGGGACCGGCCAAGTCCCAGACCGCGGGGAGGGCGAGGTCGTGGATAAGAGAGCCCGCGCGGAGGGACGCGTCGTACCACTCCGCGATAGCATCATAGGCCGCCATCGTCACACGTCCTCCCCTGTCACATCGTCCGGCGCGGTTGTCTCAATTGTACGCCGCCGACCGGCCGTATGGCGAGTTTTGGAGGCCTCACACTGGGACCGCGCTTTCATGGTACGCTAGGATCGTGCCACGAAGATACGCCAACTGAAAGCCGCTCTACGGCGCGCGGGCTACCGTGAGCTAAAGAAGCGCGGCAAAGGCAGTCACACGCGATGGAAGCACCCGCGCATCCCTGAACCGATTATAATCTCAGGGCATGATGGGGCTGACGCCAAGCCGTACCAGGAACAGGAAGTGCGCGAGGCTGTGCGGCGTGCTCGCGAGGAGGAAGGGGGATAGTCGCATGGTGGAGCAACCGGCATACTCAATGCTGATCCGATGGTCTGAGGAAGATGGGGCCTTTCTCGTCACGCTCCCCGAGTGGGAGGGGCGCCTTCAGAACTGGTACGCAGCGACGCACGGCGCGACATACGCGGACGCGGCCAAGAACGGCCAAGAAGTGTTAGAGATGTTGGTGGAGGATGCGACGGAACAGGGTACGCCTTTGCCTCAACCGCGTTCCTTCGCTATGAGCGCCTGACAGCGCGAAGAGGCTCATTGCCGCGGGCGGCAGCAACTAACGGCTGGGGCTCCCCTTCCTATTTCCAGGAAGGGGAGCCCCAGCCGTTGTGCGTCTAGCGGTGAAGGCGTTATGTGGGGCAAAGGGTGTACAATGGCCTGCAAGGAGGCTAATATATGTGGCAAGAATTAGTTGGGCGGCGGTCCAACACGGTTAGCAACTGGGTCGAGCGCGGCGCGGTGCGGAAGTTCGCGGAGGCCATCGGTGACGACAATCCGCTGTACTACGATGAGGACGCGGCGCGGCGCAGCCGCTACGGCCGGCTCATCGCCCCGCCGACCTTCCCCATCACCTTCGACTACGGCGCGATCGCGGATCTGACGCTGCCCACGGCGGGCCTGATCCATGGCTCACAAACCTTCGAGTACAACCGGCCGATCTACGTCGGCGAGGAGTTCCGCTGCTACGGTATGCTGGAAAACACGTTCGAGCGCAGCGGACGCATGGGCGCCATGACCTTCCTGGTCTTTTCGCGCGTCGGCGAGGATGACGGGGGCAAGGCCGTGTTCACGTTGAACGCGACCTTGATCGTGAGCGAAGCCGTCAAGAAGGGGCTGGGCCAATGACGAACACGACCGCGACGATCGACTGGCAAGCCGGCGACACGTTGCCGGCGCAAACACTGGAGCCGGTAACACGCCTACAACTCATCAAATACGCCGGCGCCTCGGGCGACTACAATCCGATCCACACCATCGATCAGGCCGCGGCCGAGGCCGGGCTCACGGGCGTCATCCAGCACGGCATGCTCACCATGGCCGAGGTAGGACGCCTCTTCTCGCCGTACCAGGACCAGGGCTACGTGCAGCGCTTCGAGACGCGCTTCACTGGCATGGTCCACGTCGGCGATGTGCTGACCATCGGCGGCACAGTGACCGGCGTCGAGCCGCGCGAGGACGGCACGGCCTACCTGTGCGATGTCTACGCCAACAACCAGGACGGGCAGGCCGTGGCTACGGGTCGGGTCACGTTCCTTGCCACACCCGCCGGGTAGGGGCGTACCGTCATACAGCCCTGTCCGATTAAAATCTGGCGCGTGGATCGGGGTGTAGGGGCGTATCGCTATACGCCCGGTGATCGCGGTCGGGCGGCTTGGCGTTCGTTGATGTTCGCCGTCCAGTGGACATCTCCGCGGCGAACACGGGCGTATAGCGATACGCCCCTACACCTGAATGGCGTTGGGTACTTTTAATCAGGCAGGGCTGAACCGTCATAAGCCCGGCGATAGCGATCCGGCCGTACGGCCGCCGCACGCCGTTCACGGGCCTGTCACATATTGTGTCGCGCCCCCTGCTATACTCATCGCGAATGGCAGCAACAACACAGACAGCGCCACCCGAGAGACCATACGCATGGCAGCACTAACACAGACAACGCCGTCTGAGAAAACAGGCGACGGGCCGACCATCCTGGTCATTGAGGACGATCCGATCATGACCGACATCGTGCGCGGCGCGCTGGAGCACGCGGGCTATCGCGTCGAAACAGCCGCGACCGGCGAGGAGGGTATCGCGCTGGCCCAGCGGGTCGGCCCCCGCCTCATCCTGCTCGACCTGATGCTGCCCACACGCTCCGGCTGGGAGACGTGCCGGGCGCTGCGGGCGCGCGCGGACATCCCCATCATCATGGTCACGGCGCGCCGCGCCGAGGAGGACCGCCTGCGCGGCTTCGCCGAGGGCGCCGATGACTACATCGTCAAACCCTTCTCGCCCCGCGAACTCGTGGCGCGCGTCGGGGCGGTGCTCCGCCGCACCGTTCCGGGCGCGACGCAGCCCGTCGAGATCGGCCCCCTGACGCTCGACCCGCGCCGGCACGAGGTCCGCGTCGCGGGCGAGGTCGTCTCCCTGCGCCTGCGCGAATACGACCTGCTCACCTACCTGTGCGCCCACGCCGATACGGCCTGCACGCGGGCCGACCTGCTCGACCATGTGTGGGGCTACGACTTCGCGGGCGATGAGCGTACCCTCGACACACATGTGCGGCGCCTGCGCGAGGCGCTGGGTCCGGCGGGGAGCCTTATTCGCACGGTCTGGGGCGTCGGCTACATGCTCACCGACCGCCCGGCATGATGGCCGCGCCGCGCCCACATCGCCGCTGGCGGCCAGGCGGACTGCGCGGTCGCCTTGTCCTCGCTGTCGCCGGCGCTGGAATCTTTGCCATCCTGCTCAACGCGGCGATTCTTGGCGTGTCGCTGCGCCAGAATGCCCTCGACCAGCAAGGCGCGTTTATGGCGCGTCAGGCGACCGCGCTGGGCCGCTGCTGCCGCTTCGGGCGCGTCGTCCTACTGGCGAATCGCGCCACCGTCGTCGACCAAACCTTGCGCGTCGCGCTGGCCGGCACCCCTGAGCGTCGCGCTATCATCGTCGACGCGAACGGCAATCTTCGCTACGCCTCGCCCATGCCAGCGGCTCTGAGCCAGCAACTCGTCGCCCGTCTACGCCAGGACCTGGCCGCGCCCGCCCTACCGTCGCGATGGGACGTGGTCGCCGGAGACATCATCGCCGAAGGACCCGTCGCCCTCGACCCTACGAACGCGGACGCCGCCTCATCGCGGCCAGCCGGCGCGCTCCTGCTGGCCGAGAACGAGGCGGTGGCGACGCGGGCCTGGCAGCGCATCGTCACCCTCGTCGTGCTCTCGGGGTTGGCCGCCGTCGCGACAGCGGCGCTCGTCGGCGTCCTGACCGTCGCGGCGATCACGCGTCCGGTCCAGGCGCTCACGACGGCGGCCAAAAGCGTCGCGGCAGGCGACTACGCGGCGCGCGTGCCTCCCGAAGGAACGGACGAGCTACAGGCGTTGGCGCGCGCCTTCAATACGATGGTCGACGACGTCGTGCATCAGCGCCGGGTCGAGCGCGACCTGCTCGCCAACGTCTCGCACGAGTTGGCCGGTCCGCTGGGCGTCATCGGCGGCTACGCCGAGAACCTGGCCGAAGGCGTCGTGGTCGGGGAGGCGGAGCGTCTGTCCGCCCTGCAGGCGATCGGCGCGGAGGCGCGGCGCCTGGGCCGGTTGACCGGAGATCTGCTCGATCTGGCTCTGCTCGAAACGGGCCAGGTCCGCGTGCGGCCCGAACGCGTGCCCCTGGGCGAACTACTCGCCGGCGTGGGGGCTCGTTTCGGTCCGGCCGCCGCGCAGGCCGGCGTCACGCTGACTCTCGACATTGCCGGCGCGCCCACGATCATGACCGATGGGCTGCGGCTGGAGCAAGCGCTGGTCAACCTTGTCGCCAACGCGCTGCGCTACACACCAGCCGGCGGCGCGATCACACTTAGCGCGCATAGCGCCGGCGACGGAGAGGCGCGCCTCTCCGTCGCCGACACAGGCGCCGGCATCCCGGCGGACGAACTGCCCCGCATCTGGGAGCGCTTCTACCGCGTGGATAAGGGGCGCGACCGCTCGTCGGGCGGCGCGGGCGTCGGGCTGGGTTTGGCTATCTGCCAAAGCGCCATCACCCTGCTGCATGGCCGCATCGCCGTGGAAAGCGAGGTGGGAGCCGGCACGACGTTCACCATCCATCTCCCCCTGCGCCTCGAGACGCCTCATCCCGCGTAATGGAGGCCCATCCACCTTCCACGCCCCACCAGCCCCTGGCGCCACACGCTTTTGGGTAGCGCGGCCGATCTCCGCTGTTAAGCGTTCTCTCCGTGGTCGGCGGGCTGGTAGGTGAGGGCCACGACCCCGCAGCTAAACGTCTGGGTGTCGATCAGACGCAGGGGCATCCGGTGTCCCTCCGGAAACAGGCGCTTACCACTTCCAAGGACGATTGGATAGACCAGCAGGCGATACTGGTCGATGAGGCCATGCTGCATCAACGTGCGGACAAGCATGGCGCTGCCGCCGATTAGGATGTCCTGGCCGTCTAGCCGTTTCAGCGCGGACACCTCCTCCGCGATGTTCCCCCTGATCAGGTGCGAATTGGTCCACTCCACCTTGTCCAGGGTCGTGGACACCACGTATTTAGGCAGGGTGTTCATGCGCTCGGCGAAGCCCGCCTCATCTGTCGCGGAAGGCCACGCCGCGGCGAACCCCTGATAGGTCACCCGCCCCAACAGCAGCGCGTCGCTCGCGACGAGTTCATCGAATTTGACCTTGCCGATGCCGTCATCCCAGTAGGGCCTGGTCCACCCGCCGTGCTCGAAGTGTTCGGCTCCGCCGGGGTCTTCCATGACGCCATCCAGGGACACG
>JAABUL010002907.1_pt1 | contig 27006 bp, 25 predicted proteins | sample 5559151 | NCBI WGS metagenome assembly JAABUL01 (sample SAMN10711876, study PRJNA513368) | rock metagenome | isolation source: Antarctica rocks | place: Antarctica: Victoria Land, Pudding Butte sud | reverse complement strand
ATCCGTCGGTCAGGTGGACGATGCGGGTTTTCTCCGTCGAGAGACGGAGTCCCCGCCGCGCCAACCAGTCGGTCAGGATGTCGATGACCGCTTCCCCATCCTCCTTTGTGTCGCAGAAGACGACCCAATCGTCCGCATATCGTACGAGCACGCGTTTGCTCCTCTTGGTGTGGCCCGCGTTGTCGTAGGTGACGCCGAGGGCTTCTTCCAGGCCATGCAACGCGATATTGGCGAGTAAAGGGCTGATCACGGACCCTTGCCCGGTTCCGGTGGGGGTGTCGTGAAAGACGCCTCTGTCCACGTAGCCCGCTTTGAGCCACTGCCTGATCAACTCCCTGGCCGGGAACGACCCGATAGTGGCGAGCAGGTAGTCGTGGGAGATGTTGTCAAACGAGCCCCCATCTTTCTACCCTATTCAATGACCCATCCCCCGATGAAGTGACCGAGGTCGAGGTCACTGACCCCACCCATCCTCTCTTTGGGCGTCGGTTCCCGCTGCGCCCCCTCGGCCGGCCCGCGCACGGCCCGACCCACGTTTTGGTCGCCTACCGTGACCACATGACCTTGCGCCTACCCCTCGCCTCCACTAATCTGACGGCGCCGCGGCCACTTACCCCGACGAAACTGACGCACGACGCGCTCACGGACCTCTTAGCCCTGGCCGCGCAGTGTGATATGCCATGTCCTGCCGACCCGACGACGTGTGGGAGCGCCTCCCTCCCACCCTGCAACACCAGATCGTCGACGACCTCGCCGCGATCTTCCACGAGGTGATCCATGACTATGTCCGAGCTCATCACGCCCCAGCACCTGGCGCGCAAAGCCATCATCTATGTGCGCCAGTCGACCCCGCACCAAGCCCTCTCCCATCAAGAGAGCCTGCGCCTGCAATATGCCCTCGCGCAGCGCGCCGTCAGCCTCGGCTGGCGTCCTGAGGATGTCATCGTGGTCGATGCCGACATCGGCGTGAGCGCCGCCTCTGCCGAGCGGCGCGAAGGCTTCAAGGATGTCGTCGCCCAGGTCACATTGGGCCAGGTCGGCATTATCCTCTCCTACGACGTCACGCGCCTGGCCCGTAACTGCTCGGATTGGTATCCGTTGCTCGATGTGTGCGGCTACCGGCGCTGCCTGATCGCCGATCGAGACGGCATCTACGATCCCGGCTCGCCCAACGGACGCCTCCTCCTCGGCTTGAAGGGCCAATTGTCGGAATTGGAGCTTCATACCATTAAGGCCCGCTTGACCGCCGGCCTGCTCAACAAGGCCGAGCGGGGCGAGTTGGCCCTGACACTCCCGGTCGGGCTCGTCCGCGATCCACTCGGCCGGGCCACCAAGGACCCCAACCAGGAGGTCCAGGACCGTTTGGCCCTGATCTTCGCCACCTTCCTGGAGGTGCGCTCAGCGAACAGGGTCCTGCACCACCTTAATACGCACGACCTTTTGCTGCCCCGCCGCGACCGCTTCGGGGACGTGGCCTGGAAGAAGCCGACCGTGGCGGCCATCCTGGAGGGTTTCGTTGGGTCGTGCTGAGTTGACCTGTTAGGGCCGAAAGATCTTCAGGTGAGGCGCGTCTATCCTGGCGTTTTCGGTCGATGTGACAGCCTTGGGCCTCGAAAAGGGCAGGAAATCGATGCTCACGAGTGCGCGAAACGAACAGCCTTCAGGCACCTCAGCACGACCCAACGGAACCCTCCAAACTGCCGTTTCTATGTCCTACTTTTACACGTATCCTGCTCACAGGCCTACGACGATGACAGGGCTGACAGCGCCGGCACAGATTGGCACTTGTGCAGCATGTGAGCACCCCGCCCCGCCCGATAAGCTCCGGTGTCATATGTACGAGGTCGGCACCATCGACGAGCCGCCACTAACACGCCTAAAGCATATCGCCGAGCGTCCAGTGGTTGCCCCAGCGCACGTCGATCTCGTCGCGCACGCGCTGATAGCGGATGTCGGTCGAGAGGCGGATGCGTCGCTCAGGGTCGACGTTCATGGTGGACGCATGCACCATATAGGGGCTATGGACCATCATGTCGCCCGCTTCGTAGTCCGCGACGAGCCACCGCATGTCCAGGTCGTTGGCCATCGCCGCCAGGTCGTTGGAGAGCCAACCCGTCTTCATGTTCTTGTTATAGGCGCTGATGCGCTCTTCAGGGTGCAGGTCACGGTTACGGGCGGCGAACTCCGCCTCCTTCGTGTGGCCCCACGCGTCAGAGCCTTCGAGGTACACCAGGCCCCCGCACTCCACGGGCACGTCGCCGATGGGGATCCAACTCGTGCAGATACGGTCGGTACCCCCGCGCAGGTAGATGAGGTCGTAGTGAGCGCCCGTGCTCTGGCGGTCGCCGGGCTTACCATGCCGGATAATCTTGCGCTTGTGCAGATAAGGGGCACCCTCTAGGAACGTCTCGTAGAAGCGCCGGATTGGCGTCATCAAGCAGAACGCCTCGTACTCGGCCCACCGCACAATTTCGATGGTTACCTTGTTGTATAGACCCGGGTCGGCCGGCACCGCCCCCTCGTCGAAGATGCCCTCGACCGGGTCGGTCCCCGGCGCGATTATCGGGAGACCAGCGTCGACGAAGGCCGCGAAGTAGCGCCGGCGGAAATCCAGTACCTCTCGCCGGTCGAGGATGCCCTTGAGCCAGAGATACCCCTGGACCTGATACTGCTCCCACAGGTCGTCGCGCGGCCGCGCCGGATCAGTGGAGATGAGGCGGCCTAACCTGTCGGGGGCTGCGGACAAGGGGATACCGTTGCTGATCAACGAAATGGTAGGAATTGCTGTCGTCATGATCCCTCCTCATATATATCGTTATGTCGTTCTCGCCCCCGCCACTATCGGCGCTCCGTGGATAATTCGCTCTCGCGGACGAGGCGGCTCGATGGTCGATATGACTATCGTAGCACTGCCCGCGTGGCAAGGCCATGCACCAATCGCTCTCAACCTGGATTTTATGCTCACCGACGTGGTAACGTATGACAGGATAGAGGGCCACTCAATGCTTGATGTCGTACGCTACGAGACGCCGGCCGCGACGCACCGCTTGCTGGGCTTGAGTTGCACGGGCTATGGCGCGACAGAGCGCAAGACATGGGCGTGCGAACCGCGGATATTGGACGGCTATGCCGTGGTCTACGTGAGCGCCGGATCGGGGTGGATTGAAACAGCCGTGACCACGGGACGTCTGCCAATCGAGGGTCCTGCCCTCGTCTGGCTCTTTCCCAACGTCATGCACGCCTACACTCCCGACGCGCGGGGGTGGACCGAGCGATGGATTATGTTCGAGGGAACACTCCCCGAAACGTTCGCGCGCCTCGGGTTTCTATCCCCCGCACGACCCGTGACGCCCGTAGACGCCGTTCCGGAAATCGCGACGCTCTTCGCCCAGATGCAGACCGACTTCATGGCCGGAGGACCACTCGCCGGCCTGCTCGCCGCGACGCTGGTGCAGCGCTTGATCGTCGTGGCGCATCGGGGCGACCAGGCGCCGATGTCTGGCGACGCTCCGTCGTCGCAGGATGTGCGCCGCGTGGTGGCGTGGCTCGACGAGCAGGCCCTGCGGCCCCTTGACTTCGCGGCGATCGCCCGCGAGAGCGGCATGGGCTACTCGACGTTGCGGCGTCGCTTCAAGGAGGCGACCGGATATTCGCTAAAGGAGTACGTGCTCCGCATACGTCTGAGCCGGGCTAAGGAATTGTTGACGTTGACATCGCAGAGCGTGGAGGATATCGCTATTGCCGTTGGCTTCGACGACCCCTATTACTTCTCGCGCTTATTTCGCCATAAGGAGGGGAGAGCGCCAACACGCTTCCGCGCGCAACAGCAAGCGGGCCGAGGGCAGGGCACCTATTGATAGAAGTGTGAAAGCGGCGATACTATGGTGACTATCCACATTGAGCGATGCCGTCAAGCTAGCGGGAGTTTCTATCTCGACCGCCTCGCGTGCTCTACGTGGTGATTGGTCATGGTCGGCAGCGTCGGAGACAGGTGTGAGTGCCGGAGTCAAAGTGGTTCATGGGCGCTTTTGATGATGCCGATGTCACGTCAATGTGCGATGGCAACGACGAGAAATCATGCGCGTGGTGGTTGGCTGACGTCGTATCGGCAGGACACATCACCAATCAGGAGTAGGAGCGGTTGAGTTTTCGCAGCGCGCGACCACTCGGTTTGTTGACGGGCTTCGTCGCCGACTGCCATGGTCGAGATAACGCAAGGCCGCTCGGTCGTACCGATTGTCTAACGGGCGGCCATCATCATCCGTGGAGACACACGTTCTGGTTTTCACCCCTATGGTGCACACATCCCTCTCGGACAGCATCATCAAAAGCGCCCATGAGCCAGATCAAAAGATGCTGCTGGCGAACCCTCCACCACGATTTTCGGGCACGTCAAACTACGTGTGGCTACGCGTGCCGCCAACTTGCCGACGAGGCCCTGTTGAGGTTCGCCAGCAGCATCTTCAAAATTGGCGCTTACAACAGGAGAGGAATTGAGAGGGGTTCGACTATCATTGGACCCGTATCGTACGCTAAGCCTTGACGCGGGTGTTCTCAACTCTATCGTCCCAGTACCAATCAGCCGGGCCTTCCTTTCCATCGTCGTCTGGCAAAAGGTGCCGAGTAGCCCAGTCCATCAGTCCGTACCAGTAGCCGTCAATCCCCACGATGGCTTCGATCTCAACATCATGTGCGGTATACAGCACGACACGAAGACCTGGGCGTAAATGTTCGGCGAGGCCTCCAAGACGTTGTGCATTGATGAATACGCGGGCCTCTCCATGTGGGCCGACGAGTCTATCGTTAAAGTCCACCGCAATGGACAGCATCAGTGCTCCTCCACCGCAATGGACAGCATCAGTGCTCCTCCGCCGCAATGGACAGCATCAGTTGTACACGGCGACGTAGAATTGACCCATTTGCGCCAATTTGGCTTGACCCATCTTTTTCAAGTAGCTCGTTCCTGGCGTGCGCCCTCATCTCTGGTAGATGCGGATCGAGGCCTTTGCCATGTGGTCTAATGGGGGTCAAGCCAAATTGGCGATTGCTGGGTCAAATCTCGCTGGCGTTGACACAGTGCTCCTCCGCCCCGTTAGACATGAAGATCCGTAGTTAGCCTGAGGGCTATGTAGCACCATATTGCACATCGGGTGAGTGCCAGAGAATACGCGACCTCTGGCAAACGCTGGCCTGAGACACGGCCGCTGACGCTTAGACCGAAACGTTTCATCCTGACGAATAGCTGGATTTCTCAGGCAATAAAAGCTTAGCGTACGATACGGGTCCAATGATAGTCGCACCCCAGCAACAGCGCGGCGCGTGAGAGCGCGTCGATGGGGCTCTCCGTGAGATAGACCTGCGGCGCCTGGAACTGACGCGGCTCCCCCACCGTAACGGCGAAGTGCCCCGCGTCGCGCCGACTGCCCGCCGCCAGGCCCTTGAACGTCGAGCCCGCTGCCGTCCCCCGTAACGACGCCCCCGTGGCTTGGCCGTCCGCGTCTTGCCGCAGGAAGACGGCGTTGGCGCGGTGGTCCGCGTAGATCGTCCCCCGCACGTGCAGGTCGTCGACCAACGCCGCCGGCAACTGGCGCTGTTCAACCAGGTAGTTTCTCACCCCTGCCCAGCGGCCCTCATCGGGCGTCGGCGCGCGGAAGGCCGGGCGCTCGACGTCCTCCACGATCTCCTGGGCTTGCTGTTGCCCCTCGCGGGCGCTGTGCCACGTCGCGGCGCTAATGGCCGCGGCAGCGCCGTGCGTGTCGCGGAGATAGGCCACCGCTTCACGGTAGTCATACCCTGCCGCGTGCATCACCAAGTCAATGGCCCCGCCGCCGCCCTGCTGCCGGTCATGGTTATAGAACCGCTCACCGTTGATCGAGATGTGTTCGCCGTCAAGGTGATACTTGGCAGCGTTGTAGCGGTCCACCTCGCCGCCTAACCGCTCGATCACGGTCTCTAAGGGGATAGCGCGGACCTGCGCCGCTATGGCCTTGTAGTCGTCTCGTAGCGTGTCCCGTTCGCGCGAGATCTCGCGGACCTGGCCCTGCAAGACAACAATGTTGGCTTCGAGTTTAGCCGCTAGACCCTCGTAGTGTGTGGCCTTGACGAGCGCGGCGTCCACCACCGGGGCTAGGCGCTCCGCGATGCGCTCCTGCTGTTCGCTGGCCCACCGCTCAGGGTTGCCCACGATACGGCCGGGACGGTCTACCTCAAGGCGCTCTTTGACGAGTTCGGGTGCTAGCGTCGGTTCCTCGATCTTGGCGTAGAACTCCTTGACGGTCTGGTGATCGGCGACGCTGCCCTTGACGCCGCGCTCCAGGCCCAGGTCACGCACGGCCGCCGCATAGCTGTCCTGCATCCGGGCGAGCAGCGCGCGCCCTCCGGTGTAGGCATGGGCGTTGAGGCGGCCTCGCTCGTCGATCGGCACGACGAGCGCCTGGATGTGCGGCGTCTGCTCGTCGCGATGCAGGACGGCCACGATCACGTTCTTGTCGCCGTAGGTCTCGCACAGCCAGGCCATACTCCGCTCCGTCCACTCATCCAGCCGCGCGGCTTGTTCCGCTGGCGTCCCCTGCTGGTAGAACTCACGGCTGGCCGTCATGACGTGCTCCATCGCCAACACGGCATTAGAACGGATGATGGGCGCATCGTCGAGCCGCGCCTGGGCATCGGCGCACCAATCGCCGGTAGCGACCAAGCGCACGTTGTCACCGAGGCGCGCCTCGTCGGCGTTACGGGTCTCGCGGGTCCGCTCGTTATGCTTGCCTAACTGGCCGATCTCGCCCATCGTCTTGAGCTTGGCCACACGGAGCACTGCGTACATCGTCGGCTCCCCTCTAACCTAATACCCTCATCACTACGGCTCGATGAAACGGCACTAGTCGGTCGTCTTTCGTTTCGCAGATCCGCGTCCTTGGTGCTCGGTGAGGGGATGGTCGACGTCGCGTAGGACTGTGCCATCCGGGGCTACAATCCGCTCTTTGTATCTATTATTGAGCCAGTCAATGACTTGGTTCTTGAATACCCATTTGAACGGGCGATTAGGGTCGAGGTTGAGGTCCACGCCTGTGAAAAGCTGCAAGATTTTTCCTCCCCGCTTGAAGCCGGGGCGTCTTTGTACGGCTTGCACGCTCGTCATCGGTTCGATTGTTGCAGCCGAGGATCTGCCGAAGCGTTGTCCTAGAAAGCCGCATTTAGGACATGGGATACGCTTGTCGGGGGCAAGACTCGAAGCTTCGGCTAAAGACTCGCCACACTTGCCACAGTGGACGGTTGCTTCCTGCATACGACCTCCTCTACTCCGACTTCGATACCGGGGGTATGCCACCGTATTCCTTTTCCAAGGGGCAATGGCCTCGCCTCCCTGCGCCGTTCGCGACGCGGCGAACGGACGACTTGTGAGCGGCGGCGAACGGACGACTTGTGAGCGGCGGCGAACAATTCGGTAGTGAGTGTGCCGTTTGCTGCGCAAACCCCTGCCAGTAGCATACGCGGTCGCGCGCGACCGTCGAGGACGAGCTACTTGAAAGAGCAGATCAGCGTGACACCGTGCGGGGCCAAGAGTACACTGGCGGCAGGCGCACACCAGCTCCCAGAAGAGGTCCACATGGCCGAGACAAACACAGATGGCGACGCCACGCATCGTCGTCCCCCTCATCAACGCGTCGTCAGCCGCCTGACGCGGTTCGTGACCACAGCCAGCACGCAACCGTGGGCGGTCCTGTGGACACCCATCCCGGTCGTGTGGCAACTCTCGGCCCAATCGGCCAGCGTCAACCGAATGGATGACTACTTTGTCACGACGTGATATGTTGGCACGGCATGTGCATACCGACCGTATGCTGCCCGCTTTGCGTTTCTATGTGCCCGATACCGCCACGCTGGCCTCGGCGGATGAAAACCGGCCGGCCACGAAGCGGTCCAATAGAAAAGAGTACAGAGCAAAACGAGGGCACGTTGAGCGCCGAAGAAGGGGAACACATCATCGCTACGGGGCGCGGGCTGAACATGGACGCCGAGGCCGTGCGGCGGCGTCACGGGGTGTGGGGCGAACTGTTCTTGGCCTTGCCACCCACGGTGATCGTTCTGGTCGCGGTCCTGACGATCGAGTTGCTGCGCCACCACCGTATCCTGTTCGCCTCACTGGCGTCCAGCGCTTTCCTTATTTACCGGGATCCCGGTCACCGCATGAACACGCTGCGCGTCACCGTGAGCGCTCACGTTGTCGCGGTCGCCTGGGGTATCGGGGCGGAGTCGCTGTTCCATCCGGGCTACCTCGTGGCGGCCGTAGCCATGGTGGGCACGATCATCGTGCTCATTGTCCTGAACATCGTACATCCGCCGGCCGTGTCGACGACCCTGGGGTTCGCCTTTGTCTCCCGGCAAGACCAGGTCGTGGGCCTTTTCCTGTTGGCGCTGGTCATGGTCGCCGCCCTGGTGCTGATGCAGCGCGCCAGCGTATGGACGCTCCACCGTCTGGACCGCTGACCACATGGGCTAACGCTCCTATCTAGACGCCTACAGACAAACGTACAGATAACCATAGAGCTAAAATAGGAAGGACAACCCATCCGATGACGGTGCCTTTGCTCGTCCATACCGCGCACACCGTGCATGCCCTCCATGCCGTGTCCGTGATCGCCGCGACGACGCCAATCCCCCACCCGACATCCATCGCCAATGGGCGTAGCCCCGTCTTCTCCGGCTCAGGTGGTGCGACCGGCGGCACGAAGCCCACTCACGCGTACGATGATTTCCTGGCCCAACTGCTGCAGTTCCTTATTTTCCTGGCCAACCTGATCGGCGCGTGCATCATCGCCGTCGCCGTCGTCCGCGAGGCGCTCTACTACCTGTACGAACTCGTGCGGAACGGCGGCCGGTCGATCCCGGACAAAGAGGCAATCCGTCTCTCGCTGGGGCGTTCACTGTCCTTGGCGTTGGAGTTCCAACTCGGGGCCGACATCCTGAGCACGGCGCTGAATCCGAGCGCGCAGGATCTCATCGTGCTTGGCGCGGTCGCCCTGCTGCGCACATTCCTCAGCTACTCGTTGAGCCGCGAGATCGCTGCGGAGGCACGCCGCGTCAACGACGCGCAGCAGGTGCAGGGGAGACGGGGGCAGGACGCGCCAGGCGGGCATGAGCCCACCCGTGAGTCGGCGATAGCAACCGTACGCCGCAAGCTCGGCGAGAGCGGGCGTTCCTAAGTACAGCGCCACAGTGATAGGGTGTGGTACTCCGAGGACCGACAAGCCCTGCGTTCGCAGTGGTGAGGTGAGGAACAGGGAGACATGAGCGGGAACGTGCCAACACAAAAGCCACGGCAGGAAGACCCTGCGTGGGGCATGCCGGCACACAAGGAAGCGCGCTGGCCGGCCTCCGTCGCCGTGCTCGCGGCGCTGGCACTGTATGTGTTTCTCCCCGAGAAGCTGACGCTAGGTCCGACCTGGCTGCTGCCTGTCTGTGAGTTGGCGCTGCTGATCCCACTCAGCGTTGTGGCGCCCTTCCGGCGCAAAGACGAACCACGCTGGCAGCGCTACGCCGCCGTCGCGCTCATCGCGTTCGTCAATGTGGCCAACATCGTCTCCCTTGCCTTGCTCGTCCACGATCTCCTGCAAGGAAAGGCGAACGGCAAGCAGATCGAGGGCGCGCAACTCCTCGTCTCGTCGATCTTGATCTGGCTGACCAACGTGATCGTCTTCGGCCTCTGGTACTGGGAGCTTGATCGCGGCGGCCCGGACGAGCGCAGCCATCCCACTCATCGACAGCCGGACTTCCTCTTCCCACAGATGACCACGCCCCACTGCACGCGTGAGCACTGGTCGCCGACGTTCATGGACTACCTATACGTGTCGTTTACCAACGCGGCCGCGTTCAGCCCGACCGACACGATGCCCCTGACGCCCTCGGCGAAGGCGCTCATGGCGATCCAGGCCCTCATCTCCCTGCTCACCATCGCGCTCGTGGCAGCGCGCGCGGTCAATATCCTGGGCAGCTAAGACAGGCGCGTTGGTAGACAGCGATGGGTCGTTGGGTGTAGCGTACAAGCACCACCATGGGGCGCGTCATGTCACAGACGGCCCCATAGACGAAAGGCAGGTTCCCCATGTCCGACCATATCGATCCGACGCCGACGAGCAGCCCCCGCGGCGTTGTCGATGAGATCCTCGCGATCCTTGCGGCCGAAGATCCTCACGGCGCGACCGCCGATCAGGTCGCCCGCGCCATCGGGCTCGGCTTCGACGGGACAGTGGTGCAGGACACGCTGGAGGAGTTGGTTGAGCAGGGGGTCCTCGACCGACTGGGCATCGGCCACGGAGCCGTCTACACACTCAATCCGATGGCCTGACCAGGCACGGGAGCGGGGCGCGTTAGGGCTCCTTCATGTAGAGCGCGACGCCGCCGATGCCCACGCACATCATCACAATGGGAGCTGCGATGAGCAGCCACGCGTTGCTTGTTAGGGCGCCTACGACCATCGCGACGAAGCCGATCCCAAGCATAACAACGGTGACGGGAACGACCGGGGAGCGCCGGCCCCCGCGCGCCGGCCGCCCAGGCGTCGCGTTGTGATCCTGTCGTGCCATCGCTCTCCCTCCCCTCCCGCGTCTACGTCACCTACGTCTCGCGGCGTTGGCTCTCCAGGTACTCTTGTAGCCAGGCCCGCGTCGTCCGGCGCACCGTCCGTGGTCCCGCCGCCATCGTCACCGTCTTGAGGCGGCCGGTCTGCACGGCTCGATAGAGGGAACCGGAGTTCTTCAGACCGGCCAGTTTGCTGGCTTCAGTTAGGGTGATATAGTCATCGTCTGGCATCCGTTCCGCGTCGCCGCCTCCGTCGTTAAAGGTCGTTATCCGCGCAACAGCGTGATGCTCTCCTCCTCCGTGACGGGCGCCTCGGTTGGCATATGCACCCAGGTATAAGGTGGTACCGACGACCCGGCTTCGATCCGATGCAGCACCCACTCGTCGAGCGGGGTATCTCCCGCGTGCACGAGGCAGCGCGCTTGGTGTAAGCGCCAGTTGCGATCTGTGACAAAAAGCCGGTTTACGGTGTGACAGATAGGTCGTGCTGGTCAAGGCGGTTAGAACCCCATTTTACGCTCACGGGACGCCCACTCCTTGAAAAAAAGATGGTGCGCGGGTGATACACCTTAACCCGGCAAAGCGTAACAGTTCAAAGCTGGCACTTACACTTGGCTTGCCACGAAGGTTTGGGCCGGGCCATCCCGCTCCAATACGTCGGTGATGGCCTCGACCACGAACGTAAGGGTCGTCGCGGCGTTCCGCACGATCAGGGTGTGATCGTCACGCTGCACCTCAACAGGCTGCCCCTCCGTAACCGTTGCCACAGCCCGCTGTAGGGTGTCAAAGAGAGTAACGGTCTGCTCCGCGATTAGTTGTTGCGTCTCTCTGACATATTCCGCGTGAGCGGCGCGTGTCCTCGGCGCACTGTGCGTCACACGCGCCCCCTCGTTCATCCCGCCTACTTTTGACACGTCCACGTCATTGTTGCTCATGCGTTTCTTTCCCTAGTCATCGTGTGGCCGTGTTGTCATAGTACCGCAAGAGATGATGGAGCCGATGCATCTACCTTGTACGGTAAACAGGCCATGAGCGTGGAGCAGACGCGCAGGCGGCAAGCGCCGGGCCACGGTGCGACCGGCGGGATGAGCGGTCAGCATACACGGTCCCGCACGACGGTCGGGGACGAGCTACTTGAAGAAAGAGGGAGCGGCAGCGGAAGAGGGCAACGGTCGCAGTGCCGCGCTAGACGCCACCACACCCACGCGCCGCCGCGCAACCGTCCTACGGGCAGCGATGGCTATGGGCACGGGACAGGCCCGCGCAAGTACACATTTTTACACACAGCGTGCACGCGCCGCATGAAGGCCCAGACGACACAGCAGTTGTCGCGCCAAGCCACCCTAGTAGTCCGTCAAGCTTTGTTTAAACAGTTAGGCGGGGTCGTACCCCCTAGAACCGCCGGTATCCTGCCGGCAAGCGCTTGCCGGCAGGACGGTCAGCGGACCGACGCCGGCGGTCCCGGGAGCAACTGCGCGGAGTTCGCTTGACAGACTACTAGCGGCCCACCGCCTATACTCATCACGAGCGCCCTGCCGGCCCCCTCGACAGGCGCGGTGAGTCCCCGCGTGTCTGGCTCCGTGCAGTGTCGCTCATCGTCCCCCTAGACGCGTGTACAGCCGCATGGCGTCTAGGGGGCACCCGCCTGCCTCCGCCTCCCTCTAGGCATCGCCGTGTACAATGACGCGCGAGTGCGGCATCATCCCCCCGCGCTATGACAATAAACGACGTAAGAAATGCGGTGAGCGCCCGTCTTTAGACGTGAACGGGAGAAACGGCGGGGTATGGGCTGTGCGCCGCCGCTCTTCCGGGCGTTCCCGTGGGGGCTGGTGTGGGTAAGGGCTTTCCCACACTAGCCCCCCATTTTTGGGGAACCTGCCCCACAGAACCGGTGTCTGAGGGAGGCCGTCAGCAGCCGTACAAAAGGCAGCAGGTACCGACAGCCTCTATGTTGCCCGTCGCCAAATAGCGCCCTCGGCGCTCTTGACCCGATCCAAATACACGCGGTACAGGTGGTCCGTGGGGCCATGCGTCAAGGCGATCGCGCAGCGCTTGTGCCCATTATGGAGGTCCACCCGCCAGTCGGGGTCCTGACGCAGCGCCAGGATGCGGGCAACGATGGTGGCTTCGTCGGCGTCGCCGTCGAACTGGGCGAGGGTCGCCACGACGGGCTGAGGAGTCACGTTCACGAGGGGCCTCTGTGGGCTAACCAGCGCGTGCGCTCATCGGCACATGCACTCATAGTGTCAGCGCTGGAGGCGAGGGGTGTCCATAGCCTGATCGTGCACCTACTCCTTGTGGCCTCTCCGCTCTTCCGCGCAGGGTGACAACGTCTATGGCCTGTTCGGGGCGTGGCTCGCGGCCGCTCGTCGCCTATCATGCCTCTAAGAGCAACCGAGAGTGACCACAAGGAGACAGATGCGATGGATACGACGATGACCAGGGTACGCGTCCAGATGAAGCGTCGTGAACGTGCCCGTGTGCAGTGGCAGGTCTACCGCTGGATCGGCGTCTGCGCGATGCTGGCCATCGCCTGCCTGATCATGTTAAGCCTGGTGTTCTAACCGCCACGGCCCTGGATGCGTCGCGTTGTGCCACCAGGCCGTCATGGGCTGTACCTCGCCGACGAGGGGCTCTGGTTATCCGCGCTTAGCTGTTACCAAGATACGCATGTAGCCGTTGCATCGCTTGTGCTTGCATATGCTCGGCGTGAGCTTGAGGAATGCCAAGCACCTCGCTCACCTCGCACATCGTCAAGTCGTATTCATAGGAGAGCGAGAGCACCTGTCGTTCGCTCTCCTCCAGCTTCCGCAGCGCCGTGATGATGTGTTGTCGCACCGCATGCTCTGCGTGCTTCCTGTATTGTAGGCCGGTCGGAGCCCAGCGTATCTCATCATCCATCATTGGCATTGCCTCCATACGGGCGCACCACTCGCGTTTTGTCCTCCCCCAGATGGTAGGAGCACATCAGGGCAACGGCAATCCCCTAGTGGTAGGGACCCATCTGGGCCATGTCATCTCCCCCCTATGGTCAGGTGCAGGCCGGTGTCCCCGCAAAAACATGGGGGGGGTAAAACGGACCGCTGATGCCTTGTACATGCGTCGCAACGGGTTTTAGTGTATAGGCGCCACCCGCGTACGCGAATGACAGTCCGCAACGGGCTGTCGTGAAATCGATGTGGGCGCGCACTAGCAAGGGCGCGACCGCGCTCCGCTGCCGGTTGACCGCATAGGCTCCAAGCTCGCAGCCCCCATATTGGCACAGGCCCGTCGCGACCACATACTGGACGGTGGTAATCTGGACTACCTGGGCGACAGGAGCGACGCTTTCCAACACCGCCGTATGCCCCCCGCCGAACACAGCGATGAGGTCAACGGGACAGGGTCCCTCCATGCAGCCCGGCACCTGCGTCTCGATCAGCGTCGCCGGATACAACGGGGTATCTCCCCTGAGCGACCAGGTGTTGCTGGCACTCGGCTTATCCGGTGGAATCACCATGACCCCGCTCGCGTGCACGGGGATTCCCGCGCCCACTAGTCCGAGTACGAGCGCTCCCATCATCACACACAGCCGTCTGCTCACCATCGTCCTTCTATTCGTCTATCTACCGGATAGATAGCACAACTAATCGCATCCTAGCGTAAGGGAAGAATGCAGGCCTGTCGGCCTATGCATCTGGCTTTGGCAGGGTTAGCACTGGGGTTAGCCCTCTGTTAGCACTGGAGTTAGCACAGCGGGGGCTCAAAGGGGGGAGACAACGATTCGTGCATTTTGGGGCCGTTTGGTAAAGGCTTGAGGAAGAGCTGCAGAGTCACGCGATAAGAGCGCACGCCTCTTGTTACTTTGTCACACGGCAAGATGATCAAGCCACAAAGGTGGCCGATCGTGGCGGCCGGCAAGCTATACTCTGGAGAGCAGAATGCAGGAGCCACACGTCGGTCGAGTTCAAAAGGCGGGGAGGGGGAGCATGTATGGTCTCGCACGTCGTGCTGTTCCTGTTGGTCGGCCTTCCAGCAGCGGGCAAGACCACACGCGCCCGCGAGATCGAGCGCGACCACCGCGCGCTGCGGCTCAGCGCTGACGAATGGATCATCTCGTTGTTTGGAGCGTCTGACTGGCGAGAAACCAATGCCAGCGGCAAGCGGGACCTACTGGAGGGGCACCTGATTTGGGTGGCGCTGCGTGCACTCCAGGCTGGCATCAGTGTCGTCCTTGACTTCGGCTTCTGGAGCCGCGATGAACGCTCCGCCCTGGTCTGGCTCGCCCGTGCCGTGGGTGCCCGCGCCTGCGTACTCTATCTCCCGATAGACGAGGCGACCCAACGCGCGCGGATCAGCGCGCGGTGGCGCCAGGCCCCCGATACTACCTTTGACATGTCGGTGCAGGATCTTGCCGGCTGGCGCGCCCAGTTTGAGGCACCCACCGTGGACGAGTTGGCCGGGGAGGTTGTGCCCCCTCCTCCCGCCGCGTACGAGACCTGGTCGGCGTGGGCGTCGGCGCGCTGGCCATCGTTGCCGTTGCTCGACGACGTGCGTCTCTGAAAGCCACACGTCCGCCGCTCACGGCTTGCCATCTTCATCATCATTGTCGCGTGATAACAGCGCCCATCTTATATCTCCTTTCTCCGACACTGAGTCGCAGCAGAAATGGCTGAGCAGAACGTTCCTTTTGTGACGAGGAGGGCGGCCAAGGGCGGCCCCTCCACCTGCGCGGGACGGTCAATGTCGTCGATCACGGTGGGAATGCGGGGCCAAAACTCGTCACAGAAAGCAGCGAGGGTACAAATGGCCCCAAAATGCACGAAGCATGATGGCCTGCCGGCCATGTCAGGGCATGAAAATGCGGTAGGATAGCGGTGTGGCCGGCGCGCGTAGGTCGTCAACGATTCGGTGCATGAAGCCCGAGCACGAAGCTGACCGGGTGGCGTCCAGGATGTCTGAGTGTCGCCGTCCCCTCGGGGATGAGCACGGGGAGGAAACTTGTAAGTACTCACGCCCCCGCGCTGGCTGCGGAAGGGAGGACAACGATGCAGGTAGTACATGCGCGGTGTTGCGGACTCGATGTCCATAAGAAGAGTGTGGTGGCGTGCGTGCTGCTGACGCGCGAGGATGGGACGGTCCAGCGGCAGGTGCGTTCGTTCGGGACGATGACGGTAGACTTGCTCGCCTTGGCGGACTGGCTGACTGCCGCGGGCGTCACGCATGTGGCGCTGGAGTCGACGGGGGTGTACTGGCGCCCGGTCTTCAACTTACTGGAGGACGAGGCGCGGACGATCGTGCTGGTCAACGCGCAGCACATGGCTGCGGTGCCTGGGCGCAAAACGGATGTCCGCGACAGCGAATGGCTGGCCGACTTACTGCGGCATGGCTTGGTGAGAGCCAGCTTCATCCCGCCCGCGCCGATCCGCGAACTGCGCGAGCTCACGCGCTATCGCAAGACGCTGGTGCAGGAGCGCGCCCAGGAGGTCAACCGGCTGCAGAAGCTGCTCGAAGGGGCCAACATCAAACTGGCGGCCGTCGCGACCGATGTGCTCGGCCTGAGCGGGCGGGACATGTTGCGCGCGCTCATCGGCGGCGAGCAGGACCCCGAGGCCCTCGCGGAGTTGGCCCGCGGGAAGCTGCGCGCCAAGCTCCCTGCGCTGCGCCAAGCTTTGCAGGGACGCGTCCAGCCGTATCACCTCATCCTGCTCACACGCATCCTCGCCCACATCGACTTCCTGGAGGGGTCGCTGGCCCAGCTACAGGCGGAGATCGACGCACGCCTCACGTCCTGTGCGGAGGCCGTCACGCTCTTGCAGACGATTCCGGGCGTGGGGCCGATCGCGGCGGCGACCATCGTCGCGGAGATCGGGACCGACATGTCCCGCTTCCCGTCCGCCAAACACCTCGCGTCGTGGGCCGGCGTGTGCCCAGGCAACAAGCAGAGCGGGGGCAAACGGCTGAGCGGCAAACCGACCAACGGAGATCCCTGGCTTCGTGGTGTGTTGGGGGAAGTTGCGCAGGCGGTCACGCGCACCCGGAACAACTACCTCAACGCGCAGTACCATCGCCTCGCCCGCCGGCGCGGCAAATATAAAGCGATCCTGGCCGTCGCCCATAGCATCTTGGTCATCGCCTATCACGTCCTGCGCGATAAACAGCCGTATAGCGACCTCGGCGCCGATTACTTCGACAAGCTCGATGCCGCACGGATCGAGCGCCACCACGTCCGTCGCTTGGAGCAACTCGGGTTTACGGTGACGCTCGCGCCAAACCACGCAGCCTGACCTCCGCGACCGCCGGGGATTTTCGGAGGAATCGTTGTCTCCCCCCTCAAAAGCCCTCTGTTGCCGTGCGGCGTAGCCTGTTTTTACCCACTTTTACCCGTCGTTCCCGCCTGTGGAGCGCGGAGGTGGTAACCAATACGCGGCGTTCGTCGGCAAACACGCGCTCGCCGTATGCAAACCGCTCAGATCGGCCCTGTTCTGGCCCCAGGATACCCTGGAAACGTCCCCGAACGTCCCCCTTTGAGAGGCAAGCAAAAGGAGGCGCGCGTGCCGTCGCCTTACCACACTCCGCGCGGCGGGGGGGGAGTAGCGCAGGTTGATTAGTGCTTTGCGGTAATGATAGTCATACGACGCCAACAGGAGGGCGCCACGGCTGCCATCGGGGACGGAGCCACCAGGCTGGCTTCCCGCTGGCGCCGCCTGTGCTAGGGTAACGGAGCCACCAGGCTGGCTTCCCGCTGGCGCCGCCTGTGCTAGGGTAGAGGCAGAGGGATCGTGTAGCGGTAGGAAGCGATGATCATGACAGAGTCCACACAGGCAGGCACGCCGCCTCCCCAGCCAACGATGACGGCTCTTGCGCCCGTTGCCGATGAAATTGCCGCACGGCTCGGCGAGACCGAGGAGGAGCCGATCCGGCAAATCAGGCGAGCGGTGCGTCTCCTGGGCGAGCACCGCGTGCGTACCGTGGTCGCGCGGGCGCTTGACGTTGAGGCCGCTGGCGGGATGATGCGCGCCGACGGCAGCCAGAAACGCTCGTTAGGGGGCGTGTTCTTCATCCTCATGCGCGACGACGTCGGGCAAAAGGACTTCTACCGGATCTTTAAGGGTGGACAACACCAGCGACCCAACGGGACAGGCGCGGCCGCACGCACGACAACAGTACCCTTCGACTGGGCAACATTTAGTGCCAGGGCGACAGAGGCGATGAGTGAGGTAGGGGAGGCAACGACGGTGAAGCTGACGGTCATCGGAAAGCCCGGCAAGATCGTGGAACGTGGCGATGTCGCACTCGTGGCCCTACGTTCGGAGAAAGTACCTAGTTTGCCGAAAGGCGTGCCGCCACCCCCGTCGCCCACGGTAGATTACATGGTGCTCGTGGGGATGAAGCAGTGGCGGAAGGTCGCCGAGGTCCTCGCCGCGGACCCGGCCGATAAGCTGCTGATCGAGGGCTACCCCACCGTCCAACCAGAGTTCGCCGGGATCACGGTGTATGCGACGTCAGCGACCACAACGGGCATCCAAGCGGGAAAGAGAGCGGCACAGACGGTGACGACTAGTTAGCGTCGGGATGTGTCAGGAGAGATGCGGTGGTATACCTTGCCGGTATGGTCCTCGCAGCCCTTCTCCTGACGCCCGTGGTCGTCGCGATCATCCAGAGAAAGGACCCCCTGATGAACGAACAGCACACCGACGGCACCGCAGCGCCGCCGCAGGACACGACCGCAAACAACGTCGAGGACGTGTTACGCAAACGGACGGGCGGTATCGCGGAGCACCCGGTCGAGGGCCACGCCGATGAGGCGCAGCGCGAACCCCAAGCGGGGCTTGGTACCGACACGCCGCCAGACCGGCAAGAGAACACCACAAGCGACCATACGACCACGGCGTGAGGAGAGTGTGTTCGCTACGCGAAATCCGGCCATTCGATACGATAACTGACGGCCACGCTGGGGCACCATTTCCGATGCTCATGTCGTCGTCCTTGCTGCTTGGAAAAAATAATTCGCTGATGGCGTTGTAGCGCCGATAGACAGCAGGACGAGCATGGCGGCGGTTATCGTATCAAGTGGCCGTAAATTGAGTAGCGTTCACAGAGAGGGGCTGCGACACGATCTACACGCTCATCGCGCTAGCCTGGCTCGTCACCTGATTGAGCAGCGCGAGGAGATCGTCTAAGTCAAACGGCTTGGGCAAGACGGCATAGCCCTCCCCCTGGGGAGCGGCGGCGTGCTCCTCCAGCGCCTCAACATCGGCGGAGCACACGATAACCGGAGTCGCACATAGCACGGGGTCGCGCCGGAAGCGACTCAGCATCTCCCACCCCATGTCAGGGCGCTCCCTATGAATGTCCAGCACGATGGCGTGGGGCGTGCAGGCACGAACCCGCGCGTAGGCAGCCAGCCCGTCGGGGAAGGCGTGGGGCTCGTAGCCCTCCTCGTGTAATAGTTCGTGCAGCATGTCGAGGAAGACTACGTCATCGTCGATCACCGCGATACGTCGGGACATGGCATCTCCTCTCCGTTAGCGTCCAGGGGTGTGTGGCGCGGTCGTGACGCCACGACTATAACACGTCTGGGCGGACCAGCACACGCCGCTGGTATGCTTCCTGCCCTTTTCCATCGCGACGAACTGATGCGCCATCTTGTCGCATTAACCCGTAACGACGCGTCCGAGCGTGAAGGGAGAGCGACGAATGGTCACGCGCAGGTTTCATCTCATCCTCATCGTAAGTTCACAGCCAGACCGCCTCACCGCGCGCCACGGACTCATCCGACAAGCGGGCTATCACGCCTTGCCGACCTGTCGCGTGGGCCATGCCCTGATCTTGGCCCACAAGGCGCGCCCCTCCGTGGTGCTCGCGGACATCACCCTCGACGACGGACGTGCCTTGTCCCTCGTGCGCGCGCTCCGCGCACGGGAGTCCTTGCGCCACGTTCCGGTGATCCTCCTGGGCGTTCCTCTGGCGGACGAAGAGGAGGACGTTGCACATGACCCCCACACGCACATCTACCACGACGCCGAGGAGGCCACACTGCTCACCTTGATCGAAAACCACCTGGTCGCGTAGCACGTCATCTGGTGGTATGGCGGATACACCATAACGACAGGGTTTGCCGGACGGATTTCCGGGGGCTGCAGCGACGAAATTGGCTGGTGCCGAAGGTCTGTCGCCAAACACTTGTTTCCCGACACCCCTCGACCAGCCAACACACGGGGGCCGCGTCGCAACCTGGCGCATGCGGGATCCTACGCCTGCCCTTCAGTGACCTGCACCGTTCGAAGCGAGCGCGTCAAAAAAATCGGCGGTTTGGGCTTGGAACCCCTCCCTACCAAGGCAAGGGATCGTCCTTCACCTCGCGCTCCCACAACGCGTAGATCGCGCGCACGGTGGCGGCGGGCAGGCGCTCATTCGCCGCGGCGATGTTGTCGCGTATCTGGCCGACGCTCTTCGCCCCAGGGATGACTATGGAGACCTCCGGCTGCGCCAGGATGTACTGGAGCGCGGCGTGCGTCAGCGAGACGCCCGCCGGTGCGAGCGCCGCGAACTGCTCCACGAGCGCAGCGCGGCGGGCGATGACGTCCGACGACCAGCGGCTCCGTACGCCCGTGAAGCGGCTCTCGCTGCGGTACTTCCCCGACAGCCAACCCGAGTCAAGCGGGACCTTCACGATCAGCCCGATGCCCCGCGCTTGTGCCCGCTCAAACACAGCGCGCGGACTCTGATGGAAGGCGTTGAAGAGGATCTCAACCGCCCCGCTGTGCGTGGTCTCAATGACCGTCTCCAACTGGTGACGGTCGTCGGTCGACACACCGTAGGCGCGCAGCTTGCCTTCGGCCTTGAGCCGCTCCAACTCCTCGTAGTGCGGCGCGCGGGTCCCATCCAGGAGGTCGTCCGGGGGGCTGTGGAGCAGATAGAGGTCGACATAGTCGGTCCGCAGGCGCCGCAGGCTCGCTTCGAGCGCGGGGCGGATCGCGCCGACGTCGAAGGTGGTGCGCCCGTCGGCGGTGTGGCCGAACTTGGTGCAGAGGGCGATGCGCGAGCGGACCGGTTGAAGCGCCTGGCCCAGCAGTTCTTCACTCCGTCCAGCGCCATAGCCAGGCGCGGTGTCGAAGAAATCACACCCGGCGTCGAGTGCCGCTTGCACGATCTGTAACGCCTCGCCGGCGTCCTGCACGCCCCAGTCTGGGTTGGCGAGTTGCCAAGCGCCAAGACCGATCTCGCTGACGGTAATGCCGGTTGTGCCCAGGGGCCGCCGCTCCATAGGAATCTCCCTTTTTGACGGTCGTCTGTGTAGGGTACCTGTCTGGCTGAGGACAGGGGGGCGCGACGCGGACGTCGCGGCCAAGCGTCGTATTCGTAGGGCGCACATGTCGTGCCATGAACAACACCGCACGGCATCCACGCTATCGCGGTCATCCTGCATCATCAGATGCAGGATGACCGCGATAGCGGCCCGCTACCTTGAGTCCGCCTTGGCGCACATCAACTACCAGGTCTATGCGTCCGGCCTGCTTCCTGGACCGGGATCGTCTCATCAGGTGTGGGTACAACGCGCTGGTTCGTATGAACCATTGTGAAGTCGCAACTCCTTCCGATGAATGGCATGCCCTCCCGGCGTTCGCCCAGAGCGCGTGAGTAGAGTAGGCCGCCGGCGAGGTACTGTCACCAGTCCTTTTCCGTCGGCCCCTCCCCGCACCGGACGTACGCCTTTCGGAGTATCCGGCGCTCCAGTGTCCGACCATCGCCGAAGCGGTTAGCGTCAACACGAGTCTGGCTCCGTGCATCTCGCACACCTCCTCGTCCCTCCGCCGCGAACACCTGTGCCCCTTCGCCCTGTGCTGAGCTTTCCTCAGCGCCCTGGTGGGACGTAACCCCCACGACTACTATGAGCACGCCGTGACCCTGCGCCTCGCGGCGCGGCGGGCCATCCCACATTCCCTTGACGCTAGACGTGTCGAGCGCGACGTAGGTGCCGCGTCCGCCCCCTTGAGTCGGGTCATGCCCGACCGCCCACCGCGCGGAAGGTTCGGACGGCCCGATATCAGCCGCCCTATCGCGGTGGCCTCGCCGCTAGACGCTGTGGCGAGGGATGAGTGCTTGCATCACTGGAGGCTGCGGTTCAAGCAGTGTGGCCTTCACCATATCGCGCGGGTCTCGCGCGGCGTGCCCGTAAGCGCCTTCCGAGCGCCCGCGCTTCGACGGCATGCTGCGGTCCCGTTGGACTTTCGTCCGCGGGTAAGCCGTTGACCCAGAGGTACTCTCTTCCGAACCTCTCCTTTCTGCAAAAGGGATCTAGTAGTGCGTCACGCGTCGTCTTGACAGTTAAATCGCCGTGCAACAGGGGACGGCAACTGTCCATAATTCGCTTGACGGGCTACTAGCGCCAGGTGATGTGGCGCACTAACGGCACCCATCACTCGTGGGAGGAGCACAAGAGGACGGGATAGATGAAATGGGATGCGGAGCGACACGCGGACGATGTGCCGGTGGACGGCTGCATGGGTAGGCCGTCTGACGCGACAGCGAATAGGCGGTGATCGGGCGCACACGAAGACGGGACGTCGTGACGTGGTCGGCTCCACAGGCACAGACAAAGGACGGTGCGACGGGACGCTTCCTGCTCCCTGATCGTACCCCATCACAACTGGACGAAATCAGCTCTTTTGTCCAATTCTGCCCCCACGGCACGGACCATGTGGCCGCGTTTTGCCTCGTGACCAACCATCGCAGCAGGTTACGATGCTGGACAATAGTTTCATCGGTCCAGTTTTTCGCAGTCGACAGCACACGGCCCCCAGCTGGGTCCAGACCATCGCCCCCTACCTCATGCCCAAGCAATCGGCGTATCCTGATCGGCAAGAGTGCAGAACAGCGCTGCATGATCAGTGCAGTTTATCGTTGCACTTGACACATTGACATCACTGCCTGCACGATCGTATAAACTAGGTAGTTTCAGCATACCCACTCCCTAGGAGGAAGACATGCGCCCGCTGACGTCGGAGGACGAAGCGGTCCTGCGCGCCATCGCCGAGCGCCACGGCTTTTATGCCGCACGAGGTCCACACACGGGCGAGGGCAGCGCCAGCCGGCTCATCGACGACGTTGCTCGCCGCCGAGGTCGTCACGCTCGCCCTCAGCCCCGCCGACCGTCGCCGCCTCGTCGCCTGGCTCGACGAGACGCCGCCCCCCAAGGGACGCCTTGCCACCGTCCTGCACAGCGTGGCCGCGCAACTGCGTCCCACCCTGCCCAAAGCAACTCCGCGTGCCTTGGACACCGTCCCGAGCCAGGAGGACACGCCGACGACGAGCGTAAGACCGGACATAGAGCCGGACACCCTGCGTCGCATCGACGTCGAACTCTGGCTCAGCGTCGAGAACAACAGCACGTTTGTGGGGGTGTAAGCCCAAACCGCCGAAAATTCTGTCACGCTCACGTAGAACGTCGCGTGCCCTGGAGTGGACGCTATCGTCCTGCGTGTGCCTGATCCAGCCGTGTCGGAAAACACCTGTTTGGCGACAGGCGAGCGACCTACGCCATTCTCCTCGTCGTCGCCCACATAGAACTGTGCGGAAAACCCTACCGCTAGGGGCTCCCCTGCGTCAACCGCACGTGAGAGGTTTTCCGCACAGGCGGCGATGGGACTCTTGCAACCCGAAACGCCATTGTGGTCGGCCCTAAACTCAGGTGACAGAAATTTCGGCGGTTTGGGCGTACACCCCCTGGACGGGGGCGCGACTCCGGTCAGCGGAACGACAGGGCGGGGCGGTCCATAGCGTCAGGGGCGCGACCTTCGCTATACCGGGACGGGGGGAACGCCGCGCGTCAACGGGGTGGGTCCATCCGCCGCCTAGGGGGGGTGTTCGCGCCCATCCCATCATCACCGCGCGTCGATTCTGGCCGGTCCCATCATCGCTGTGGTGGAGGCCTTCATCCACTGGCATCCACCCGCTGGCATCAGATCATTGGGGTGATCGGGTCCGCGCTGGAGACCTTGCGCCCGGTCCGTCGATGGGTTTGTACCCCCGTCTCGATCGCGGGCGGGGGTACAAAGCGTCCGGTACGCCGGTCGTCTAGCCCTGCATCTGCGCGATGACGACAACGCGATGCGTGTCGACCATGTATGGTGTGCAGGAGATGAGCGCCAGCGTCGGGTGTGTGTACGTCGCGTTGAGCATGGCTACGTCGTCGGGCGTCACGACGCGTACCGACGTGACGATGTAACGGTAAATGTGCGCCCCCTTCGTGACCACGACCGCGTTGCCGGGCCGCACCGCCCCCAGATTCTTGAAGATCTGGCCGTACTCATCATCGTGGCCGCTGATCATGCTCAGCCCGCGCTGGCCGAAGCCGGCCGACGACGCGAAGCGCGTCACACCATAGTAGGGCACGATGTCGTAGGTGAAAGCATTGCCTCCCGCCGAGATGTAGTCGCGCGCCCACACGGGAGCCCAGGAGATGCCTAGGCGCGCAATACCGATGCGCGCCTCCACCAACGGGATGGCGCCGTGCCACGCCTGCTGAGGTCCGGCGAAACGGCCTGTCACGGGGTGGCGCACCACGCGCAGCCCCTGGACCTGGGTGATTTTCGTGACGTTGTGAACGACGGTGACGACCCGGTAGCGCACCCGGGTTACGGGCTTGACCACCTGCTTGTAGGTGATGACGGTCTTGTGGTTGACGACCGTGCGTTGCTGCACCTTCGTCACTGTCTTGGTCACGGTCACGTATTTGTAGCGCGTGACCGTCTTGTAGACGATGACGGTCTTGGTCTTGGTGACCACCCGGGTCACGTATCGCACCGTGGTGTGTGGCTTACTCTGTGGCTTGGCGCGCGGCTTGGCCACGCCCGCCTTGATTGGTGTCACGGTGGACGTCGGAATCCGGACAGCACCGGGGCGGGCCCCACCACCGCCGCCACCGCCTGTGGTCGTGGCGATAGCCGTGGCCGTGGCCATGCCGACCGTAGCCAGGTTTAGCGGTGTGCTTGTGCCAGTCGAAGTGGCCACGCTCCCGCCCGCATTGGTCGGCAACGCCGTGGCCGCCGCGCTCGTGCCAGTGCTCGCGGGGGGCACCGTCGGAGTGGACATGGCTGTCCCCGTTGCGGTGTTTGTCGGCGTCGCTGTGGCTACCGTGGTGTTTGTCGGCGTCGCTGTGGCCGCCGCAGTGTTTGTCGGCGTCGCTGTGGCTACCGTGGTGTTTGTCGGCGTCGCTGTGGCCGTCGCAGTCGTGCCGGCACTTGCCGGGGTCATCGTCTGAGTTGCCACCGCCGTCCCCGTTGTGGTGCTCGCCGGGACGGCGGTGCTGCTAGGCGCCGTCGTCGGAATAGGCGATGGCGCGGGTCCCCCGCCCGGGGAGGGGAGGCAACCGGCGAAGGGCGGCTGGTTGAACTGCCCGGAGTTGAGCTGCCCGGAGTTCAGTTGGCCCGAGGCGGATGGCCCCGTCCCGCTCAACGACGCGGCCACCAAGGTCCCTTCCAAGGCCCCGTTGGTGAAGTCGACGGCGGCGCGCGGTGCCAGGACGCTGGCCGGCACATAGTTGCCGGAGATGGTCAGCGCCGTCGCCGCCTGGAAATTGAACAGGACGTGGCTAGGGCTGATCCCGGTCTCCGCGAAGCCGAGATTCACCAACTGATTGCTGGCGCCGCTGACGTTGATCAGGAACGTCTGGTCGCCCTGGCCGTCGTCGTTCCCGGTGATGCGGAAGATGCCCGAGGTCGGTATGGTCCCGTCGATGGAAAAGACGGTCAGCCCGGTCGCGCGGGACGTGAGGGTGTAATTCCCGTCGGCGGGATTGTAGACGGCGGCGCCGTTCGCAGGCTGGCGCGCATAGGAGTCTGACAGGGAGAGCAGGGAACTGCCCGCCGCCCGGAAGTCGAGCGGGGAGCCCTGGGAGACCGTGCCCTTGACGGTCGCCTGGGACACCGTCGCGGTCGTCCCGTACACCGCATTGCCACCGATTGCGCCTCTCACGAACGTGAGGCCGCCGCCGACGGTCAAGACGGTGGTGTACGGGACCGTCGCGGAGAAAGTGCTTCCGACGCTATAGTCGGTGAAGGTGGCGTTCCCACCGACGGCGACGAGGCCCTCGGCATCGGCGCTGGATTGCGTCGCATCGCCGATGATGAACGCGTTGTAGGGGCTTGCCGGACCGAGCGGCGTGGGTGCGCAGGAGGCGTCCTGCACCGCGGCGCTCCGCGCGTCGGCACGCGTGGAAAAGTCGAACATGGGGCCGAGTTGGGTTCCGGCTAGGAGGCAGACAAGCAGCGGTAGTGACACTCGCCGCACGGATAAATACCGAGACATCGCTTATTCCTTAGATGAAGAAGATGACGGGGGCGCCAGGTTATAGGAGCCATGAGCTGCATCCAGTAAGGTATCTGAGAAGCGAGAGTTGGGCGGTCTCTCGCTTGCCGCAGGCTGTTTGATGAACGAAACGTGAGCGTTCGCCCATGAGCCGCGACAGGCCGTTTTTTTGCCACCTCCTTCTTGCTTGTACGCGCGGGTGTCACCCGCGGGAGGGAACGATACGGCGATCCAGCGCAACCAGCGCGTGGCCATGCCCTCTTATCGCGACCCTGATACGTATAAAGATGCACAAGCGCGGCGATACTTACGTGGCATTTAGTCCTTTATTTTGTCGTAAAGTTGCGTTTTAGCGAAAAGATTGAACCCTTCCTTGCCCGAGACCTGGTTGTCCGTAGCTCACCCCGTGGACGCGGACATCGGACACATGACAGGGGCTCTTGCGCCTATAAGGCCTAACCTTGTTCCGAGACTCCGCTCGGAACGAGAGGCTCTGACAGAGCAGCAAAGATCGACAAAAATTTGTCGATGCCGCCGCCCTGTCAACGCCAGTGAGATTTGACCCAGCAATCGCCAATTTAGCTTGACCCTCATTAGACCACATGGCAAAGGCCTCGATGCGCATCTACCAGAGATGAGGGCGCACGCCAGGAACGAGCTACTTGAAAAAGATGGGTCAAGCCAAATTGGCGCAAATGGGTCAATTCTACGTCGCCGTGTACACCTGTAAATTCCATCGGAGGATTCAGCATTTTTCTAGCGGGGAAGGCAGCAGGTGTCAGGCCCTCCACACAAAGGGGAACGAGTCGCCTGCACGCGTAAAAGAGCGGGCACGCCGACCAGGCGATGTGTTGCTCCGCCGCTATAATCCATGCTGACTTCTTCGCTAGAATTTACATACACCAGAGGAGGACAGCGTTAAAGTCCCCCGCGCCCTGGTCGAGCACCTCAGCGAGATGCTCTGTTATGCGGCATGAATGGACAAAGTCTAGCTAAGAGGCGTCTCAAAATCTCTAAGAGCCTGTGTGTAAAGTAGTTTGAGAGGCTGTAGACTAGGAGGTATGAACAGACAAGCATACCCGTCCGACTTGAGCGAGGCGCAGTGGACGCGCATCGCATCGCTGATCCCTCCGGCCAAGC
>JAABUL010002906.1_pt1 | contig 27019 bp, 24 predicted proteins | sample 5559151 | NCBI WGS metagenome assembly JAABUL01 (sample SAMN10711876, study PRJNA513368) | rock metagenome | isolation source: Antarctica rocks | place: Antarctica: Victoria Land, Pudding Butte sud | reverse complement strand
ATACGGCGCCGCTTCCCCACTCCTCCCTCCACCCCTCACACTCCCCTCTCCGGACCTAGGGAGCGAAGCAGACAAAGCGTTCGAGGCAGAAAAACGCTGAGAGCGGGCAGGATAAGAAATACTCGCCTGGCTCGCCCACGCCCTCACGCGCTCTTGGCTCTGCACGCGCCGCGCCGCGAGCCGGGCTTCGTCTTCGCTGTTGGCGTCGGAGTGGGCGTCGAGCATGGCGAGGAAGTTTTCGTCGGATTGGGCGGAGCCGAGGTGGCCGTTGCTGGCGCGGGTGAGGGTGGGGGGTTGGGAGCGGTGCGGGGGTGGAGGGGTGGTGGTGGGTGTGGGAGGTGGAGCTGGGGGGGCGGGGAGAGGTGAGGAGGAGGAGTTTAGGAGGGTGGATGCTGTGGCTGTGGCTGTGGCTGTGGCTGGGTTGGAGGTTTGTTGGCTGATTTGAGGGTTGTAGGGGGATGGGGTTCGGAATGCAGGGTGGATGGTAGCAGGGACGCTATCTGTTGGGCCGGCCACAGGTGAGGAGTTGAGTAGTGTGGGGCTTTGAGTGCTCGAAGGACTGCTGTGAGATGGGTTTGGAGGTGGTTGACGTGGAGTGCCAGAGGCTGGTAGTAGACGCGAGGAACCGTTCAGTGGCGATGAAGCGTTGATGGGTGTGGATACTGTGGTTGCCTCATTAACATTCTGACGGCTGGAGCGTAGGTCTGGCGATAAGCTAAAAGGACCTGAACCTCGGTATGCAGGGTGAATGCTACCAGCGGGGTCGATAACCGGCGAGAAGTTGAGTATGGAGGTATTCTGCGTGGTTCGTGAAGGGCCAGATGATCCAGAAGTTACTGGGTATTGGCTACGACGGCCGGGTACCGGTGAAGAGCGTGCGGGGCTTTTTGGTGGAAGGCTCGGAGGAGGACCGTCGATGGCTGAGAAGTCGAACAGTGTTGGACTATGAGGAATTGAGGCAGGATCTTGAGACCTATCATTATGCCGTTGAAATGGAGCTCCTTGACCACCGGTGGGCGAAGAGTCGGAGTTCAACATGGTCGGGCTGTTTGCAAGTAAAATCCCGCTGATGTTGGGAGATCCAGGCACTGGGGTACCAGGTGTTGTTGGGCGAGACATATGTTCGATAATCTCTTGTTCAAGTCTCTCGTTTGTGATTTGCCCACCGCTCCTCCTATATTCCTCATCGTCTTCGGAAGTTGACAGATCCAAATGATTTGTCCAGTCTGATTCTCTCACTTGCTCTGTAGCTACAGATGGCGCCTCAGTAGCTGTTGGGGTCATCGCTCTGAACGAGGGTATCAGCTCGCTGTAAAGTCGCTGCTGCCGTGCCGCTGGCGGTGACCTATGGCTGGCCCTCCCACGGCTCCTGCTTCGACTTCTGCTTAATGATCTCTCCCTTTCTTTGATAGACCTGAGCACCTCCTTTGCTCGACTGGTCTCTCTTGCGCTTCGCCGCTCCTTCATTTCTTCCTCCACTGTCCATCTTTCTTCGAGTCGTGCACGCTCTTTACGTCCTTGCCATACCAACCAACCGACAGCGGCGCTGCCAATCATTCCAGCGAAGCCAAAAACACCGACGATGACAAACGCTGCTTTGCCTCCCCCATCCTCGTTGTATTCGTGTGCACGGACCGCGCACATGAGGATTCCCGCTGTCAGAGCGATGAGACTGATCTCAAACACAATTGAAACTACCCACAGCAGGACCTTGTGTCTTCTAAGCAAGGTTTTGTGGCTACGAGGTAGATCCCTGATCGACGTTGGGGGGATCGATGCGCTGGCACGATGTGAGCGGGCATCCTCGGCTTGGGCTGCGGCGACGAAGGAGGCGTAGTCTGGCTGGTCAGGATGTGCCTGGTGGTGGGGACCACCCAGGGCGGTGGTGGAACGGCGATAGGCGTTGTGGGTGTGAGTGTCAGCGCCGAAAGGAAGAGGGGACGTAGGAAGAGAGGTCGATGAGCGTGCCATTGTCGGTCATCCGAGAAGTTTGGTCTATGGCGCCATCAGTAAGAACATGTTCGAAAGGGAGCTCGTCTCGTCCCTGAAACACTGTCTCTGCTTTTGAATTCTAGGAAGTTGAGCTAGTAACAATTGTGTCGTTCTCCTAGGACTGCTAAATGGATGCTCGAATTGCGGATTTGTATGTGGCTAATAAATGCTTGAGATCCGTGGCTATGGTGCAGCTTGCAGGAACGGTTAAGCACGGAGCAAGGGAAAGAATAGGAAAGGAGTGACGGCGAGTGACGTTGCACAAAGCCCAGCGATGACCAAACATTTCCGTAATGCTCAGCCAATAACAGAGAGTTCCGGGACACGACGTGACAAGATACCAAGAAATGCAAAGTGACTGGTAATGAAAGTGGTCGATCACTAGTTGGAGAGCACCTTCGACTCGACGACCTGCTGTCCCATATCGCAGTCTGAGCTCCGACTTTACCACATACATCATTGTGCATTTTCTTTGCCTCGTAATGGTATCCATCGTTAACTACGCTCCTTATTGTCCTTTTGCCTCTTCTCTTTCGCCGCTTCCCTGCGCCTGCGCTTCCACGCTCGGTTGTTTTCGCCGCGATGCTCCCAGAACCATTTTGAAAATTCACTCTCGGGTTTCTCCTCCTTGATGTCTGGTGTGGCTGAATTGTCCTTACTCGCTATGATTGTATGTTCCTCCATATGATCATCATCTGCGCTGATGTCAGAACTGCCTTCCCAAACGTCTCCGAACGTCTTCCCAGGAGCAGCTGTATCAGGTGTAGGCGCAGCGCTTCGTTGTCGCCTCTGTCGAATGTCTTGCTGCGTGAACGGTGTTTGTGGCATAAGTAGACCGTGACTTGCGCCTTCTTCCACATCGGGATCAAAGAAGCTAAACGAGGTTGTGACTTCTAGATTGGGCTTCTTGGGTGTGTGAGATGCCGCAGTGTTTGGTCGCTTAAAGAGAGCTTCGAGCGGATGTACTTCTTTGGTGGCTGGAACTGACGTCGCAGCTGGCTCCTCAGGTGCTGGTGGTGTGGCAGAAGAACGTGTTATAGAAAGTCTCTCTATTCGATCCACCTCAACCTCGCCATGCCCCAAGCCGTTTTTGTTGGTACCCTTCCCCTTCTTCTGGCGTGGTGTGGAGGATTTCTGCTGAGCTGGAGGCGAAGATTCTAACTTGTCAGTTTCGCTCTCATCCTCGGAGCTGGATGTACCGCTTGAGGAAGTCTCGTCGTCTGCCACGGTCGTTGATACGCGACGTGTTTTAGTCCCAGTGACCTGGACAGAAGGAATCTCGAGCCTGCTTGATCTCCTTGATCGTGGCCTTCCGACCTCCGTGGCCCCGAGCTTACTCTCTTCAACAGGCTTAGCCTTGGATCGACGGCGTTTTGGCCCTGCTTCCACAACCTTGCCATCCTCATCTACCCACCCTTTTCCTTCAACGAATTCCGAAGCGGATTTCTTAACCTCAACACCAGTGTCATCCCGCAAGAAGCTGGCATGTTTTGTAGTATTTGAGAACTCGTGAACGACAACCTCACGACTTGATTCTCCCCGTTTCCGCTTTTTTATCCTGCCCGCTTTGGGATCCCCAGATGTTGCGGCATTGGTAGGTAGGGTTGCCTTGAATAAACACTCAGTCTCGCCAGTGAGAGAGGAAATCTTCGGTTTGGACGTTTTACTGCCTTTGTCTTTGTGGCGTTTTGAAGGTTTCAAGTCGCTGGAAGGTTCTGTCCAGCCACGCTTGACCATGCGGTCTCGAAGCTCGTGGCCAGGTATTATGCCTTGTTCCCTTGGCTTTCTCCTTCTTTGATTCGAAACTTCTGCATCTTGGACAATGTCGTCTTCGGCCTCCTTCTGCTTCAAGCCCTTTTTCGGACGTGCCTCCCCAACACGCATCTTGGATCCTCTCAGTGTCGATTCGTTCAGCTTCCGCTTCAGCTTGTCTGCCTCTGCTTCTGGTAGATCAATATAGCCGTAGCCCTTCTCTGGGAAGGTCTTGATGGTATGGAAGGAAACGTTCGATGCTTTATCCAACAGTGGTCCTGGCAAGACGACTTGTAAGAGCTCAGAGTTTAGTGGAGAGATGTGTAGGCGTTTGTTGTGCGTCATGAAGCCAGGCTTAGAAGGGGTGCAATCTAGCTCGCTGTACTGTTGAAGATGGTAGTAGTAGTCGTATACGAATGTCTTGTTGCTCGCCTCCGCGACCGAGTAAATGTACTGAATGATGAGCGTGGGGTTGGTAAATGGACCTCGGTCCTTCCCGGCGCTTGGCCCCTGAGGCGAAGCGCCCGGGCCCCGGAACGGCCCCCAATCTTGCGCCCCTCAAGAGGGCGAATTCTTGAGACGGTGCAACATACCAGCTCCCTCAGACACCCACCACGTTGACTCGAATGGCATGCTTGAAGCTCCTTCGACTCTTGACTCACTCCAATTGGACGTCCCACACGTTGATGACTCGGTTGAGATTGTGTAAACTCAGCCCAGAAAGTGTATCGCTCCTTCTGATCTCAGCTCTCCTTCAGTTCCATTGAGAGCATCCATGCCGTGTGATGAGCGCCCACTCACCGAGGTCTACGTATCATACTGCGCGCGAAACATACCATCAGCATTGGGTAGCTTCCCACTCAAGTTCCTGACGTCCTGGGTTTACTACATCGCCATTGCCATCCTGCCCTACGGACTTCGGCGCGAAGCATAGAGCAACTGCTACACTGAAGAAGTCGGTCGCTTGGTATTCGCAGGTCTCGTTGGACGTCTTGCAGATTTCCAACAAGCACAATGTTTACTCCTGATACCATTAGTGATTGTTGCGAAGGCTGCGATACACAGAGGTTTTCTGGACATGGTCAATCTATCAAAGCTCCGGACTTTCTATCAATGTCGCGTCCAACAGTAGGTGTCTCGATTTTGCTTGCAAGTTCTTCTATCTCCATACTGCGGCACATGATGTTATATCAGCATTTTTCAGCCAAGCGCTGGGGTCATGCTCGGCCACAAGCAATTCTACGAACCATAGGTAGACGCATCCTGCAGTTACAAAGCTTGGCTTTCATACCTTCTTAGCGGTCATGTCTTCAATTTCATCGTACTATATAGTAAATATTCGAGGCCTGCAAATGTCGAGAGCCATCATGGCATGCAGTCTCGGAGAATCAACTTATATCATGGGGCACGAATGCGATCGACGGAATCGGAAGGGGTCTTTCCGAGCAGAGTCGGAAACAAGCCGACTCCATTGCTTTATTGTTGTACTTCGCACTCGGAATACTCTATGTCTCCTGCTCCTTCGCCTTCCTGCCTGGTCTCATCGCCTTTACCTGGGTGGCTCAAAGCTAGACCCAGAGTATCATATCCCGTGGGTTTCATCCTCCAGCGTGCCGAATGCGTCGATGAAGCCTCGAAACACTGACGCCCCTGATCACGACGCATGGATACAGAAGGTCCTGGCGACGAGTGATCTACATGGTAGCCCACACTACTGGGGACGACATACCGGCGAGACTACTAGGACTGAGCGCGAAAACAGAGGAATGCTCGAATTGACAACGGTTCCAGGCCTGGCGAGACTGAACCATCCCCTTGTTGACCCAGGACTATTCGTATACAGCACAAAGAGCAGCCAATGAGTCTCCTCACCCACCGTCTCCACACCCGAAAGTTCTCCACTCCACCATCAGCCCTGCACCAACCTCTGGCGGCGATGCCGAGAAGGCGGGAAGGGTCGGATATACGTGCGGGGCAAGGTCCGCTGCCCACTTCCCATACGCCACAACAACAGCTTTGCGAACCGAGGAGGCTCATTCGCCGTGTGATTGTCCAGGTGGACCCAGGCTAGGAAAGTGTAGTCATCCCCCGGCCTCGGACCGAGCCTTCTGGCGCGTTCATTGGTTTCCGAATGGCACAATGCCTTGCGTGGATCCAGGGCCGATGAGGTTAGATCGAATCAATTAGCGGGGTAGGCTCGGCAGTGACATGGCCAAATGGTCTACCTGTATGCTTCCCTGTGGCGGTACGCTCTTCACTACATCCATCATCACCTACTGCAGGGCCCATCTTCCTAGGGAGTCATCTTCCTTGTCGTGAGTTGCTGTACCTTTTATGTCCTGCTTACTACTGGTTGGCCCCGCATGACAGATCTGTGGAGATTCGGTCCGTGCTGAATCAGCATTGTCACCTGTGCTTCCGAAGATGCATGTTGATGTCCAAAGTGCATGGAGCACTCGCGCTACACGTGCTACAGGAGATGAAGCTTCCGGAGATGTGGGAACTTTATGCGAATCCTCGACATTCACTGGACAGGTCCGAGTGGCACTCTTGGTCTGCTGACAATCCCTGTGTCACTGCGGGGAAGCGGTCGCCGCCAGATCCATGTGATGGCTTTGTTGGCAACGGTGAATGTGAATGACTTCGGCGGGGATGTCAAGGAAATTATCCAGTGTTATTGCCGCAGCTCATCCGCTGCTAGGCCTTCTTCTATTTAAAGAGCAGTGCCAACCTCGAACTCATCTCCCTTCAGTCAGCCCAATCCCGACAAGATTTCGAAAGGCAGACCGGTATAGTAGCAATCATGCCGAGTTTATCAACCGTCTTCGCCTTCTTTGCTACTTTGCTTGTATGCTCGGCCGCTTCGGTGAATGATTGTCCCGGCTACGCGGCGACCAATATCGTCGAGACTGCTACGGGTTTGACTGCAGATCTGAATCTTGCTGGAACTGCATGCAATGTCTACGGCTATGATCTTGGTGCATTGAAGTTGCTTGTAGAGTATCAGACAGGTATGTGTCGATTTCGAAGATTTTTACTGTACACACACGTCAACTAAGCAATTTCATGCAGATACTCGGCTGCACGTCAAGATCTACGATGCTGCTCAGACTGTCTATCAAGTACCAACATCCGTGTTTCCTCGGCCTTCCTCCAACGGTGTTAGCGCCAATGCCTCGACTCTCAAATTCACTTACAATGCCACCCCCTTCTCTTTCGGTGTCGAGCGCGAAGGAGCTTCCGACGCAATCTTCGATACTACCGGTGTGCCACTGATCTTTGAGTCTCAGTACCTTCGACTTCGCAACTATTTCCCATCAAATGCGGGAAGCCCTAATCTGTATGGGCTCGGAGAGCATACGGACCCGTTGAAGCTCCCAACAACGGATTACATCCGGACGCTCTGGTCCCGAGATGCCTATGAGATTCCAACAGGTACAAATCTGTACGGCAACCACCCCGTCTACTTTGAGAATCGGAACGGTCAATCCCATGGCGTTTTCCTCCTCAATTCCAATGGTATGGATATCATGATTAACGGCAGTGCCACGGAGGGCCAATATCTTGAATACAACACCCTCGGAGGCGTGATTGATCTTTACATCGTTTCGGGTCCTGGACCATTGGACGTTGCGAGACAGTACGCTGAGATTGCCGGTCCGCCTGCCATGATGCCCTATTGGGGCCTTGGATTCCATCAATGTCGGTACGGCATGCAGGATGTCTACGAAGTTGCCGATGTTATCGCCAACTATAGCGCTGCTGATATCCCATTGGAGACTATGTGGACTGACATTGACTACATGGACGCCCGCAAGGTCTTTACTCTCGATACTCAGCGGTTCCCATTGTCGAAAGTTCAGGAGCTTGTCACCTATCTCCATGACCATGACCAGTACTATATCGTGATGGTGGATCCCGCTGTTGCATACCAGGATTACCCTGCATTCAACAACGGAGCCCAGCAAGGCATCTTTTTGAAGCTTGCCAATGGTTCAATCTACCAAGGCGTCGTTTGGCCCGGCGTTACGGCCTTCCCTGACTGGTTCAATCCCGCTACACAGTCTTATTGGAATGGCGAATTCGACACATTCTTCGACCCCACATCTGGTATCAACATTGATGGTCTCTGGATCGATATGAACGAAGCATCAAACTTCTGTGTGTACCCTTGCACTGACCCAGCGGGATATGCGGCGACCAATGGCTTCCCTCCTACTCCTCCGCCGGTACGCCCAGGCTCTCCAATACCGCTACCGGGCTTTCCCGCCGACTTCCAGCCCTCGACGAGCTCCCGACGTAACTTGGCGAAGAGACAGAATGCAGACGGTAGTATGCTCGGCTTGCCGGGCAGAGATTTGCTCAACCCACCATACCAAATCCACAACGTAGCAGGAGCCCTAAGCCAAAAGACCTTGGATACCGACCTGGTACACGCTGGCGCTGGCTACGTTGAGTATGACACTCACAATCTCTATGGTACAATGATGAGTTCGACGAGCCGTGATGCCATGCTTAGCCGTAAGCCTTCTCTACGACCCTTGGTCATCACTCGTAGTACCTTTGCGGGTGCCGGCAGGCAAGTCGGGCACTGGCTGGGTGACAATGCGGCTACTTGGTTCGACTACCGTATCTCCATCGCTGAGCAACTTGCCTTTGCCTTCATCTACCAGATACCCATGGTGGGCTCCGACGTGTGCGGCTATGCTGGAAACACCACCGACAACCTTTGCTCGCGGTGGGCTATGCTTGGAGCATTCTCACCGTTCTATCGCAACCACGCAGAAGACCGCTCCATTCCTCATGAATTCTATCGATCGCCACAGGTGGCCGAAGCAGCGCGTACGGCAATCGACATACGCTACCGCCTGCTTGACTACATTTACACAGCATTTCATCAGCAGAGTGTCGACGGCACGCCACTCCTCAATCCACTGTGGGCATTCTATCCCAGTGATGCCAATACGCTTGCCATTGATACGCAGTTTTTCTATGGCTCAGACATTCTCGTCTCACCTGTGATCGACGAAGACTCTACAAGTGTAACCTTTTACCTTCCAAAGGATCAATTCTACGACTTCTACACCCTGGCGACTGTCACCGGAAGCGGGTCGGCCATGACCTTGTCAAACGTCAATTTCACAACCATCCCTCTACATATCCGCGGTGGTTCCATCATCCCTCTCCGCGCCGAGAGCGCCAACACGACGGCTGCGCTGCGCAAGAATGACTTTAGCATTGTCGTCGCGCCTGGTTCTGATGGCACCGCGAGCGGGAGTCTCTATTTCGATGACGGCGTCTCACTCACTCAAGCTGCTACCTCGGAGATTTCGTTCTCCTACGGCAAAGGCGCTCTCGCGATGAGTGGTAGTTTCGGCTACAATGTCGGCAATGTGGGCGTCTCCAGCGTCAAGTTCCTGGGCTTGACGTCCAAGCCTTCTAGCGTGAGCGTCAATGGTCGGGCGGTTGGGGGCAATGATTCCAGCTTTGATGCGGGCAGTGGCGTGCTGATGGTCACTTGTGCATTGCCGCTTACGGCAGGGTTCACCATCACTTTGGGGAGTGGTGGATATTAGTGTTGGGTGGATGATTTTGGTAGGATTTGGATAAGTAGGGTAGATTGATGAGTGATGGTAATGGTAGGGGGGATACATTGATGAATACACAATATCAATGAAACGAATCTATCAACTCAATCTTTCTGTACCGAGTTGTGTCGTCCATTGAAAATCCATTTGGTTACGAGTCTTTGCGTGTTGGTTGGTCTATGTATAACCGTGTGTTGGATGGCAGCGTAGGGAAAGTCCTTTTTTATTTCCCCGATCTACTTTTGCTATCATGGATATCAGTGTTTGTGTTCTGCTAATTAAGCCTTTGCGTTTCCGGTGTGTTTGGGAAAGTTTTTTCTTTCTTATTCAGTTCTTATTTCGCATGATGGAGCGTGTTGTGCTAACTCAGTCTTTGAGCTTGGGCTGTACTTGGGGTGGTATTTGTTTAGCTTGATTGTTTCTTGGAGGGAGGTATGGCATTGGAATTTTGGATTTTAGGGTCATGGGTGCGTGGTGAGGTGTCTGGTGGATAGGGTTAGGTGGGAGGTGGATGGGTTGATGAGGTGGATTGATGGGGTAGGGGTGGTGGATGGCATCTTCTCATACTCATGAAGGGTTGGCGGGATCTGAAGAGGGGTGGTGATGACGGCACGCCTGTGTGTGTTTGAATGAGGGGTTCGGTTGAGGGTCCAAGACGGTCGTTGGGAGAGAAATGTGGGTTGAAAGCGTGCGTGGTTTGATTGCTGTGGAGTCTGAGGGGGAGTTGTCCGAGGTGGGGGAGTTGGGTGGATTGAATGGTATGTGAATATGCGAATGTTTCTTGGGGGGTTTCTTGGGGAGGGATGGTTGTATTGGTTTATTGAGGGGGTGGGATGAGGGGGTTGGACTGTAGTTGTGGTTGGGAGAGGGGTGCGGATTGGAAGTGTGGTTTATACTTGTTTTTTCGCTTTTGATGATTTTATTACTTTTAGTTGTGCACATCTTGCATCTTGTGTAATGTGTGGGAATATGCTTGGACGTTTTCCGAATTGGAAGGTTTGGACTATGCAGATTATTGTGCGAATGTGGGTTGAGACAAGGGGCTGCCTTTACTAGTTTACCACTTTCAATTGTATACGTTGTGGATCGTGTGTCACGCTCGAGAATATGCTGATGATACTTCCGCTTTAGAGGCCTATTTGAGCACATTTCCTTGCGGGAAAGGGTTGAGCAGTAGGCTCCCTTCACTGATGCTCAAACTTCCAAGGTTGCCAGCTATGGGTCATGTGTCATGGTCGAAAACATGCTTGTAGTATCTCCACTTTCGAAGTCTGTTTAGCTAGCAGACTTGGATGCTTCATTCCATGGAATCCACGTCCAGTCCCGTACGCGCAGCGCCAAAGTCTCGCCTGGAACTTTGCCGGACACCTCGTCGAGGTCCTCGCTAGGGATCTGGGGCTCTTGTGTCGTGATTACGATCACAGCTCCCTCGGGGCTATCTATAAGCTCAGCTGTGTGCTCTGATGTTCCCCCAGTTGGACCCTTCCCAGATGTCTCAAGCCGTGCTATGGAAAATTCGCTGAGGTCTAGCTGGTAGACTTCTGTTTTTTCGCGGGATGTGGCGTTTGGATAGCCGAGTCCGCCGATGATGATGATGTGATCTTTACCTGTGGTTTTGTCTATGATGTAGGTGGATGTGTGAAAGTCTGTTGGTGGGAAGATGGAGATGGGATAGCTAGCACTGAGTCAGTGGCTGAGAGCAAAATGCTAGGCGAACTAGGTTCGAAGTTGGAAGTGTAAACGTACCCGTAGATCTGGATGGCGTCCGGGGTTAAAGGTGGAGGAGGCTCGGTTTGCTGGGGTGCGGCGATGACAATGACGTCTGTTATGTTCGTATTAGTAACTATTTCATATGCATCAAATTGTGCTGATGATATTATCTACCGTTGTAAATGTAGAAATCCGGATCGTAGAAATCTTCATGCTCGCCGCCGATGCAGACGGTCCGACCATCTGGAAGTTTGGTACGCGTAGCACCAAAACGGTTGAAACACCATACTGGATGGCCGTAGAAGTCGGTCACCAGAAGACGACCCTGATCTTCTGGAGAATTCTGGTCTTGGAGAAGATCCTCGGCCTCAGGAGAGTCCTCGTCTCCGGAAAGATCCTGATCTCTGGAATAGTCGTCAAGATCCCGTCCGGAATCAAAGTTGTCGTTAGGTTCTTGGGGTTTCTTGAAAATTTCTTTGGCTTGCCATGCCGACACATTCTTGTAGACCATGGATTTCCAGAAAGGCTTTTCCATGAGGCTTGGATTAGCAGTCCCGTGCGTGTCGGCATCTTGATCAGCTTCAAATTGGTCATCACTGATGCGAAAGCTATTCTTCGCTGCTGCATAATCATAACCATCGAACAAGCCGTCATGTCTCATAGCTGATGATTCGCGTTTCTCCTCGTCTGCTTTGATCGCTAGCGTTATCGTGATAGTAGAGCACTGGATCACTCTTTGATCCAATTGGCCACGAAAAGATTGGAAATCCTTCCAACGTATCGAGGACTGAGTTGAGGCACTTCTCTGTGTGAGTTTCTTCCTTAGAAGTTCGCAAGTTTGCGGGAATTCCTCTGTCATATAGTCGCGGCTGAGACTGTCGTCATCCCTGGCTTGACTTTGAACAAAACGATGACTGTCTGACGTCCAACAACGAAGAAAACAGGCTTCCGAAATGTTAGAAGGCGGCCTGCATACGTCGTAATCATACAGGGAAACAGCGACGACTCACACAAAATGCGCTGAGGACACACGATGAGAATACATGATCAATCGTACATAGTCCTTATAGACCAATCACTTGCTGATTGGTGCCTACAGCGCGAAATAATCAGTGGTGAGCGTCTATGAGCAGTGAAAACCTGTTGATCACTGATGCAGGAGTCAGCAGCTGTAAGCGTTAGGGCTGACAAGGCTGCTCATGCCAACACATGATTGGCTGCTTTGGAAAGTGGCTTGGCATCCATGTAGTATAAAGTAGCCTGGCCACAACTTACCGTACACCCCTCCCCAAGCGATCAAGCCATCAGCAACAACTTTTTATCCCTGAAAGATTCCAGCCTGAATATTCGACATACTCGGCAGCCGCGGGAGAGGAGAACCTGATCAATGGTTGGCGCTTCGAAAATTGTCGTTCGGTGTGGGAATGTCAACCTGCTGACGATTGTCAGAATTATGAGTAAATGTTTGCTTTCTTTTGTGTTCAGGGGTGAAGAGCCATATCAAGATCTTCAAGTCATGCACATCGAATATTTGAGCCGCGTTTGTTAACCCTTATGACAATGAGTTCTCTCTATTGCATATGCAGCATCTGTGCAAACCATGCAACTGCAGCATTCTTTGCTCGCTCCAGCGCTCTTTTTTTGCCCGGCATCGCTCTGATCACAACTTACGGTAAATCCGTGAGTCATTCCAGGGAAGTGTTGGTAGTCATAATCCACATTCGACCTCGGAATGATGCTGTTCGCATGTGCTTTCAGCTCAGGCGTGAGGTACTGGTCATGCTCCGGGGCGAGGATCTGCACTCGGATAGCAACTGTGTTGATCTCCTCTTTCGTAAGAAGACTCGGATGCGCAGTGGAGATACAATCAACGAGGTCGATTTCTTGCCAAATATCAGCTCAAGTGATATTGAGAGCGCCGACACCCTTCGCTCCGAGTTGGAACACAGCCCATCCACCATAGCAGAAGCCCATGGCCCCCAACTTCTTGAACTCACGGTCTTGCTTCAATGCTTTGGCACAGCTTGAGATCTCGGGAAATCGGATATGTTTACTGTGACGGTCAAAGAAGGATTCCAGGTCGAATACTTCAGGTTTCGCCATCATCTCTGGGCTAACTACCTCTCCGTTAGCGCTATTGGCACCTCCGATCAGCTCTCGCTACTTAATGGGATACAAGGCTTCGAAAGGCGTCAATGAGTTACATGTCGGGCATAAAGACTGTGGTCTGGGCTCTGAAAACTGAGGCTAGGATTATACTTTCTTGTCCAAGCTGTCGTCACCGTGGAGTGCGAGTAGGCGAAGCCGGAATCCTCCAGATGAGTTGCTGTTCTATTTATCCCAATTTGCAATAGGAACTCCTGTGATGAGGGTCATAGGGGCCCTGCATACGGACGGAGTACCAACACCAGCATACACTGCCGTTTGGAGGTGGTAATAGGAATTGCCCTGCTATAGCAAACACAAAGTATAGATTCTTGACGCTTCGATTGATTGATTGATATTAGATTTGGAAGATCGGGGACTGAAAGACTCACGATAGGAAATTTAATCCTAGCCGTGCATTACATCCTTCACAGAACCTAACAATGAAGCTCCTCGCTGTCTTATTACCGTAGATACCAAGTAAAAAAAACGATGGACAATCGACGGCCGAAAGCAGCCCTGACGTTCTTGACAAGCTCTATCTCGCCCGCCAATGTCTGCATAACGCTTGTAATATGTCGACTCATGTGGAATCGGCTAGGAGGCATTCTGGGCGACAAGCTTGCGGCGGCGATTTAAAATTATGAAGTGACGTAATTGAATTGAATGACCGGAGTGTCCAAGCAGATGTGGAATGAATAATGCCGCCCATGGAGTCTAAATGATCTGTTGGTTCTGTCGTTGAGGCTCCGAAACAAACAAGAAGATTGGGCCATTGGCCCACCAAACACAGATCTTTCGGCTCTGAGTCTTTAAGCCTCCATCCAATAGTACCAATGCTTCCAGCAACACTGATTTTGGAGTACACTTCTGCCTCTCACGTGGTGTCTTGCCAATTCTTCAATCGCCTCAAGTCCATCTAGTACTTTGAAAGGATCGTCTTCAATGGATTTTTACTTTCCAATCTCAATGAGCTCACTCATGCCTTCGAGCGGTGTCCCAATCGTGTCAATGGTGGAGGTATCCTTCTTACTCATCATCTTGTATCAGCGCCGCAACCCTGATCAACAGACGGCACTCTCCCATGTTCCTTCAGGCCTTTGTCACCTCTCCACTACCCATACTGAAGTCGAGATCTGATATGGATAGCGTCGAGGAGGCGGTACTATACCGACCCCCTACCCAAGCTTCTGTTCGGATAATGGTACTCCACATCTGCTCCATTCTGAGGTGCAGCAATGGTCTATTGGTTCTAGTAAGTGAGCGTGAATTCAAGGTGCCTATCACGTTGGCAATGCAGACTGACTACATTCCATAGCTGCTTCTTCACATTGGACCCATTCTTGTACAATTTTGGAAATGAAGCTGACAATTCACAGGCTCACTTCCTAGATTTTTTGAAGGACGTTGATATGTGTGTCGCACGTAGCATTGTGGCGGCCATGAGAAGCGACTCTGATTGTATTGCGGTAAGATTGGGAGCAGACTTGCAATTTGTGGCCTTGCTGGCGGGATCAGCTAAGTCAGAGCCTTCCATAGAGGTGACCATTCATTTCATCCCTGTCCACTCGGTCCCGTTGTAGGTACAGAATCAGAACCCCCATCTCTCTGTCGGACATGATACAGAAGACAGAGTGAATGGATTCGGTCGGCGTACGCGGGTGCCAAGGTACGCTAGCATTGTGCAAACGCCGTGCTAGCTTGCTTAGGGCCGATCACCAAGGCGTCTACGCGCGCCAATCACAGTATCCCGTGTCCTGGCAAGGTCTCGCCTTACTTTACAAAGATACTGCTGCTTTCTCTGTGCTCCCACCCGCAGCGCCAATGGAGACAACACTCCTCGCCGGAATCGTTGGGAGCTGGCATGGGTGTGGTAATACTTGAGCAAACAAATGGATTGCGGAATCATACTCATCTTCGTCATCCATAGCTATGCCAAAATCCAACCTCCGAAGACATAGTAGTATCTTAAGTACAATCAAGGCGTCTTGGAAGTGACGAGGCCAGTAAGTCAACGATGCTAGACCGTATCGAGCAAGCAGCGTTGATAACTCAATCAAGGCAACCACAGCCAGCTTGGTTGGCAGTTGTTGAACGAGCGGGCCTAATCTGAAGTCGATGATCTACTAGGTATTTCTCATGCGTTGGCTGGGGCAAAGCCTGAGGTCGGATATTCAGCTTTGATCTTCTTGCGAAAGCCGTCCACGAAATCACATAGCTCAAGCACATCTAATGGTGGCTGGATGACTGACCTGTTAGCGTGAATGATCGTCACCCACATACGTCGAATGGCAAAGCGAGTTGGTGGTAAAACGGGCGAATACTCGAATGGTAGAGTCGTGCTTGGCATGTGCATGTCCAATATCAGGTCTGTGCTATTCGTGGCGCCCGGAAAAAGCCGTCAGTGGAAATGCAACGGCGCGCCTAACAACACAACGTGTGTAGAGGAGAAAGATCAAGACAGCTGATGGAAGAGGGGGGAGCTTCCGACATCTCCATGGTCTCGTGGATTGTGAAAAGAGATGTTCTTTCCCAATGCCACCATAGATGTCCCGGATCTTGAACGAGGCGATTGACCCATGAGCAGCAGCTGACCGGCATATGGAAACTTCGACGAACCAATGAATTCCGAAGCTGAAATATTGAAATACATCCTAGGTCGAAGAAAGTCACAACATGTATTGAGGTTTCTGGTCAGTGGCGGCAATACTGGCGACGCTCGCGCCATTGACGAGCCGCAAAGGAGTAGGTACTACGCGTAGGGGAATGAATCGATCTCGCACTTATCTAATAGATCTTAGCGTCGAATCGTGTCCACAACGACAGCGCAGTGACCGGAACACTGAGCCGGCAGATTTGATTTGGGTACACGATAGCGTCATGAACACCGGCGTTCCAATAATTTCCTTCTCTCTTCACTTTTCTAAAACCATGGCAATATTGATGAGCTGCTTTCATATGGCGGGCAGCGAGAACCTATAATACGACCTCAAGTCTTTCCCAACTCAGGCATCAACTTCAATTGCACGTGAATCACGGCATGCTCCCCCAAGGATCTTGAGCTTAGCAGTCCTTCGAACTCCCATACAGCCCCCAAGTCTAGGTTGTATTGCATGCTGTTACAAAAATATAATATGAGATGCCACGGTATCGTCGCTTTGCCACCACCATCCCATCCAGTGCTCCTAAACATAAGAATAAAGGCTCCCACTCGAAATGTCACAGCAGTGGATGGTGGGGTTGTCGCACGGCTCGAGGCAACGACCGAGTCTTTCGCTAATTCGTAGAGGTAATCCAAATGTTCGGCGGCTGTTGAGAGACGATCGAAGGTCTGGGGCGCATCGGTGAGTTTAAATCGCCAGTCCACCGGCAATTCAAGATGGAAATCTCGCTCGCTGACTCTGATGTTTGCGTCCTCAAATAGTGGCCTCGCGAGGAAAGCATTTGGAGCTGCTGTGGCGCGACTGATGAGGAATATGAAGGCGATGAAGGCGACTCGTGGGAACAGATCTGGAAGTATGTGCATTGTTATTGATCTGACATATTTCGCAGGAGAATGTTGTTAGACTCACTTCTCAGACCACTCCATCGAGGAGCGACGAGTCCAGTCCCAATACTGCGCAATCAGTGGATCCTTCTGGCTCAATGTCTGGGGATGCGCGAGCGCTAGAAGGCGATCGCAAGAGAACTCAAATGTGAAACTGCTGGACCTCCTCATTCATATTGGCGTCAAATTATTCCCACTCTGTGCTTCCAATCAGCGTCACCATCCACGTTTCGGCATCATCAACCCCTTTCGAGTGAAGGCGAGAACATTGCAACATCTCAGATTCACTCCATCTTGGATTGCCGTGAATAAACACAATGCATCACCATCTGACATCTAGACGAGATACGCGGAACAGGCTTTACCAACAGCGTATATCCGCTCGCCGGGTGGCATGTTGTACTAGTAGCCTTCTACCGGCTAAATATCAGAACAGAGTCTTGCGCCTCGCGCTTTGTGATATCTTACAAGCGACTTCAACTCGACTACCTCACCACATATGTAAGAGAAGAGTAATATGATACTCAGATAACGCGAAACCTCGCAAAACTTGCTCGAAAGTCTGCGCGTTTGCGACAAGCGATGCTGTTTCGGCCTCTCTCCATCATACATACCTACTCAGCCAAAGGTTCCTTTGGGATCTACCACCAAGTACAGACACAGAATCGGCGACCTTTTCTTCTGGTTAAGTGGAACCTTAATCATGGTCATATCGAGGCATCACTTCCTGAAAATTTTGCTGCTCTGACGCCTCCGTCCCAACCTGACAGCTCGATTATCCAAGATCGATGTCGCGGTGAGGCCTCAAGTAATCTGCCGTCGACAGCCTTTCTAACATCGCACATGATCAATGTTTCTTTGTACTTTTTCATACAAGAAAACAGCGCCTAAGGTATAGATTCCTAATTATAAATATAATCAAAAAAATTGTGTTTAGATATCAAACTTATACATATAATCCGAGGACATGAATACCCACCAATAATGACCGGCACAGATTGAACTTTCCTCGCCGTCACGTCAATCCCCCACCTCTACTCACTTGAATCCCACGCCTAATTCGAAAAGAGCACAAGCCAAGAAAGAGAAGGAGGTGTCGTTTGCGGTTATGTAAATTGAGACAGTTGATCTGAGATATTCCTCGAAGCCTAAGGCACTGGAAACAGAGGCGGAAAAGGTTATCATTGCGATCCAGCATATGGCTCCTAGTGATGCGATGGCGGGAACTCAGTACCTACCGCCTCATCCGGAGAATCATACATGGAGTCACCCAGATTGTCATGAATGCCAAATGACGAAATCGATCTCCAACATATTGTCCTGACCCTCTTTATACATCCCTCACTTGCGAATCTTCTTGTTACAGGCAGCGATGGTAGTTCAAATAAAATCATGGAAACATGTCTGTTGGTCAGCCGAAGCTGTAACCGGCAGATACTTGAAGGCTTCATCATCCTGTCCTTAGAGATCCTATTCGGGATGAACTTAAATGAAGTCGCTCGATGTCGAAGTTCCCCACACGCATCCAAACGCGCAAAGAACCTCGCCATAAAAGGTAATAGAGTATGTACTGGAGCTCCTTGGTTTTTCAAGCAATGTTACTGCGATGATCCGTCGGATCTCAGTCGATACTTACAGCCGAAGCGCGGCTGTGGCCTTATTCATGCCGCGAAACCAATCATACGGCAAGGTTCTTAGTCCTCCACAGTGCGCATAGTACAGGCAAGTGGGCTCTAACTGCCCACGCTGATGGACTCGATATAGCTACGGAGAAGCTGGAGCAGGCTTTCCCTCCCTGGTCTTGCTGAAGTTATATTTCTCGCTGTGGATAATACTCTTGAGCGCGTGCAAAACCCATTCCCTTGGGATTCCTTTCGCTCTGATGGATTAGCGTGGATCCTTGTGTACTTCGTTAATGAGGTGAGGTAACACTACTGCGACATCTTTCATAACCGCTGTAGCGAGGCTGAATCCTGGGATACCTCTCTAAGCTCGTCGACACCCGCCACTCAGGGGCATATGCCAGATATCTCTAGGAGTCCGGGTAGCAGATCAGTATTCAAGTGCCGCAACCGGCGAGCAATCACAGTCTGTCTTCAGCCAGGGGTCAAAGCGCGAGCATAAGAACAATAAGAGCGACTGGGGCTTCAAATTCGTAAGGCTTCAGCCTTTCGACGTGCTTGAAAAGGCTCGTATCATCTTCGTTTCCTGGCCTGACGCACGTCGTAAAGAGTTTCTCATCGATGTTCGAGATGTCATGTCGAAACCCGCTCAAGGTGGCTGGTTATTTGACGGCTTCCTCTCTACTAAACTGTCCGCTTTCAAGGACTCCTTGAAGGAGGAAGGACTATTTGATGAGAAAAAGGTGTAAATCTTTGGTTGAGTTAGCAGATCGCAAGAATAGGCCTTGATTATTACCTCCGTCGGCTTCGAGAGCTGCCTACTGTCGTTGGGAGCATTCGAGTCGTCCGAAGTCCTGTTATACCGCGGTCAACCACCTCCACCCGTCTAGGCCGGCCTCTATCATCCTCTCCTTGCTACCCACGGCGAGGCCATGGCCACAACACCAACGCCCGACCAAAGTGGAAAGAGGCTCGATGTGAGGCCAGCGCCTCTGAAGAAGCCGTCAAAGACATGAGACGAGCCTTAGACGTCCTCCTCTGGCAGCATCAAGGGCTGGGGGAAAGGGAAAGGTACTTCTAGCCTCGGTCATTAATGTACTGACATCATAGTGGTACCTACTAGAGAGCCGTTGGTAGGGTTAATCTTACCGTTGAGAAATAAGGAGTTGCCTCTTATCGACGAGAAAAATACTCTGGGTCCGGTAGAGGACATTATATATCAGTGATAATGAAGAATTCGGAGGAAAGGAAGACATTAGACCGTTATTAATTATGAACGACTTGTAAGTCACCACGGTCTACGTAGGTTCAGAATTGGGCTCACCATAGCTATTCAGCATGGATCAAGCAATGAACAACCCAGGCTGCCGACATTTTAGCAAGGAACAGATCACGGATGCATGCGTCATGTACCGACACTCTATGGAATATCTTGGGGCACACGACCGCGTGATATTGCTAGAGAGGAAGGAGGGTCCTGTTCGTTTTTTCCTTTCTTTTACTAATTATTAGTGATAGTATTACCCGAAGCAGCGGTCGAGATAGGGTTTGGCAATTTACTGCTAGAACCTAACAGATCATACTCACCTAACACTATCATATAGACGCTGACAGTGTTCGCATTCCTTTACCTAAGGATGGTTTTCTTTCCATGTGGGACGATGTCAATAAAGCTAGGGAACGTGAGGATGAGACGGAATATTGCACGAGCACGCACCCCTATACCGCTGGCATAAAATGCTCGAGGTGGCTATTGGCGTGCCGGTGTGTCGACGCCTACCTTAGAAGCCGCTTCACAGCCCTAATTATTAGCCTCCCAGCCCTGCGTCTCGTCCTAAATTGGGCTGCTGAATGGACTCAGTTCGTTGATGAAGACTACCTGAAGTTGAAGTTAAAGCTCAGATGGATCTACACTACCGCCGAAGGGAATTTGTGCTTTCACCTACCGAGGTATGATCCTTGTGTGTTGATTTGATAGACTCTAATGCGTTTTTCTTGGGTAATTGTATGATGATATGGTGTTTAGTATGCCTAGGACTTGGTATTAAGGATATCTGAAGCTGTACGCAGAGGGGGGGTAGCGGTGTTGGAGTAGCTGGAATTCGGGTTGTGGAGGGCTTTGAGAGGGGAGGGGTGAAGGGATGGGGTGGAGAGGGTGGGGGCTGGGGACTGGCTAAGGGAAGGGAATGGGTTGGGAGGGAGGGGGATTGGCGGTGGGTATGATGGACGGTCTGACGACGGGGGTTCGAGTCGTTTTTGTGGGTTGGTGCGAGCCGGTGAGTCTTGTGCGGCTGTGTGGGAATAGAGGGGTTTGTTGTAGGGTTTCGTCTATGGTTTTACTATTGGGATCTAGTTGATATCTTGGTGAGATTGAAACCGGTGAGAGGCTTGATTGATGGAAGGGTTAGGAGGCTTCATTGTTGGGCTTCGTGGTTGATCTGAGGAGCTGGGAGGGACTTGTGAGAGCACTGGTCTATGTTTTGTTAAGAGGGATGTGGTTAGTTGATGGACTGAATCTCTACAGTGGATGGCTTTTGAGATGCCACTGCCACCGGAGTGGCTCCCTTTCGGTTGAGCACGTTAGCCGTAGAGCTGTTGCAAAGTAGACCCTTGGGAGACTGGGAGCAGGTATGGTATCATTGAAAGAGGAGTGCTCGGCGATTCTGCACGTCAGTGAACGTCAAATCACCAAATAGCGGATCAGATTCCATTTGGTAAGCTCATTCCAAGATGGATTTGGAAAGGGATGCAGGCCACAAAAGCCGAAGATCATGGTGAGGAAATGTGCGGAGCCGAGTCATGGACTTAGTTACACTATGCTCTGTGCTTCTAACTCTCCATAAGCTCCCCCGGCGTCAACAATGTGAGTATTAGATCTCCTACCCGACATTGACATTGAGCTCCTCTCAAAGGTAGCGCTGCTTGACCTCCGAGCATTTTCGGCGTGTGAATAACGCCGTGTCTCAATACAGATGGTCGGAACATACACTCGTTATATCCCATCTTCAGCGTGTGAATAACGCCATGTCTCAGAAAGGATGGCCAAAATATATACACAGTCATATCCTGTTTTCAGCGATCCGTGCCGCTAAATTGTCATGCCTGGTGTAAGTAATGAGGCTCATTTTTTTCATTCCAAATCCTGCCGAGACCAACGGCGGACTGTTGGGTGGATCTTACATCGTTTGACATGCCATGCTCCTGTGCTCGTGGCGTGTCTGCGCAAAAGCGAGTTACTTCTCGAATTGCCACCATTTTGGTTTGGCGACTCGCTCCTCATATACGAAAGTCGAGGTCCCTTTCTTCTTCTGCCGTTTCAAAGGCGATTTCTCTCCCTTCTTTGTCCGCTCCCAAACGAGGCTTATGGTCGTCTTGTTGCCCGTGTCTTCTGCCAGCTGAAGCATCTGCTTTGGACGGTCCAGGTTGCCTCGATCGAGGAGATACTCGAGGATGTCCGAGGCCTGTCGCTGGACGGCGGTCTGTATGACGGGGCCTGTGATGATGGCACCATGCTCGACCATCATCACGATGACTTCATAGGGCTGTAGATATTTGACCGCGTATACAAGAGGTCCAGTACCGGAGAAATCGCACTCGTTGGCATTGGCTCCCAGGCCCAACAGACATGTCGGCAGAAAGGGATCAGAAGTCCGACAAGCTTCCATCAGAAAGGTGGTGTGCGATTCTCGGAATTCAAAATTGACGATCGAAGGTGTGTGTTTCTGTATGACCTCCAGGGTCGGAAGATGCGGGTTCGCGAGAACAGCTTCTATGATGCTCTCTCGGTCGAGCTTAACGCTACGGTATGTGGTCAGAAGGAAATTGACGATAAGTGGTTGCTGGTGAGCTACGGCTGCAGCAACCATGGTACAGGTAGGTGGCGGTCCAGAGGCAGAGACTGGCTCGCCAAAGAAAGGGTCAAAGGCATGGTCGCCTTGCCTCACTCCAGCGACTTTGAACAATCGCTGGAGCTTCTGCAGGTCACCGGCTTCGCACGCGTCCAACATGGCATTCTGGTCCTGCATGGGCTGGAGTTGTTCCAGATCCCCAGCCTGCGGCGGAGGACCGGGCCGATGGGGATGCCTCATGATGAAGGCCTGTAGAAGTTTGGGATATAATGAAAATCATAGGACGCTGAGTTACGTTCTTGAGCTGATGTTTTGCCGTAGTAGTAGGGGTGCTGTCACGTAGAGTATATCAGGGGACACAGCAGACTAAAGGCCCAAGAGATAGGTAGACACGGGTAAGCACGTGGAGATGTTGCGCCTTTTCTGACTATGATATAGCCGCTCGGAGCTTGCCGAATGCGGACGCCCTCGGCGGGACTTGATACCGGCATTCGACTTGGCGTCGAAGTCTAATTGCGCCCTGATCGCTCCTTACCAGAAGCTTCGAATTGCCACGCCTCGTTTTCTACGGAGTAGTGCTCTTTTGTCGTCTGGCTATCCACCAGCACTCTTTGATCCCCGTTGCGATGAAGATAGCCTTGCACCTTCTAGGAATTGGTGGACTGATCATTCATCAGCACTAAAGCAGTCCAAGCACGCTAAGACCCCCAATGGATGGATTGGTCAACGTCGGGTCGGAGATTAAAGCTGAAAAGCTTAAAACGCTCAGATCGCGTCTAGAAGGGCACTAGAAGCACGCCGATCGAACGTTGACATCGGGATTTGTCTCTCCCATGCTCTTCCGCAACGTCACTCATACTTCGTATGATGTTCAAGATGATCTTATACACCTTCGACCCAACTCAAGCAGTATAACATCATATCTGTTCGTCCACATTCATCGCCGTGTTCGAAGCGAAAAGATGACGGACTTCGGCTGTATAGCGTCTCTCTCCTGCTCTTGCACGTCCCACTCTCTGGGTGTTTGTTCCTGGCCCTTGGGGCTACCCAAGTTCAATATAGATACTCCCTCTGGCGGACTCAAGGAACTCTTGATCCAAGGAAACTGTGTTTATGTCAAGATTGCCTCCACTCCTATGGTCCCAGTCGCTCATCACTTTGATTGACGGACAACGCTATTGCTGAACCAGAGTAACTCCACTGAAGACGACGTTTGACGAAATAAGCATACATCAAAGCCAAAAGTCTTGGTCGTCTTGATAGTGAAGGGTTGCCGAGTCTTGTACTGTTGTATATGAGTCACCCATAAGCATACCTCAGGATGAGTTTCCCGAGTAACTGTCGTTTGTTCAATGATGAAGTTGCGATGATCATGTTCACACGCCTCGGGACCTGCATTCAATCCTTACAGGGGCTCGGATCCTGTCAGGGAAGAGGACGTGGAGGCGATTGTGAGAGGACAGTTCTGGTTTGATTTGGCTGAAGATCCGGTGCCGAATATGATGGAGGCGCTGCTCAAATTCATTGGGAAAGATCGTCTGCTGTTCGGTCGTGATGTGCCATGGACGCCGTTTGAAGCTGCTGGGGAAACCCTACCCCGGATTGAACGAGAGCTTCTAGCATGCGTTAGGGCAGAGAGTTTGGAGATCGTGTATCATGAAAACGCGATGCTGCTTCTCTCGGCTAGACTTTGAAGACTACAGGCCGACTGTCAGTCCTCAATCGTGCTGCAAATGTCGCGAGGGAATGAGATGTCACATCGTGAAGGCTCAATTTGGTGCAAGATGTGTTTCATGCCAGTCTGTTAATCTCTCTATCGAAGGTTGCTACCATTCATCATCCCTCGCCCGTTGGGCCCACCTTGTCAGTGCAGCACTATCCATCCTGCTCATTTTTAGTATCTTCGCACGCTATAAACAGCCTCGAGCTGTTCCGTTGACCCCAAGCTGCTCTCAGTCTGTCCGTGAAGTCATCTTCATACCCCAAAGAGGGTCCTTTGGACTCAGATGTCTTTGCAGCAAGGCTGATTCTTACCGTTTCTATTTAGCATCCAGAACTCTCCAACGCAACCATACTGCTGGTCATCATAACGGGGCTTGTATCCAACACCCATTCCTGTTCCTCCAGTTTCTTGATGCTCACCCAATCCTGTGCCTCCATTTCCTTGATCTTCTTGTAGTATCCGAAGTATTCCCCGAATTTCGCTGGCGTCACCTTGTCCATAACCTTTTTGTACTCAAGCACCTTCTCTTCGCCCTCTTCCATTTGCTCGCCGACTTCCTGCAACGGACCATTCAAAAGGTAGAAAACATACGCGCACAATGCTTCTACCTGCTGAGGCGTGATCACCTTGCCGCCGACGCCAGTGACCAGGACGTTTCCTACGTTAGACTGCCAGAACGAGGGCGCGAACCCGCGATATTCGCGGCGAGGATCCATCGCGATCAAGAGGAGTGTTGCCTCTTGGTTAGTGTAGCGATTGGAGACATCTTTATCCTTCATGTCGGTGACATCGTTGCCTGGCAGTGAGCGGTTGGGTGGGATCTTGCGCACGTGGAACGGCAGACCGACGAGCTCGAATAGGGGCGAGACTGGGAAAGAGGGCGTCGGAGTGTCTGAGAAAAGGTCTCCCTTCATCATGAAACCGTGGAAGACTGGGTCGTTTTTGGGCACGTCGCACGCGATGTACTTCTTGGCCTTGAGTGTAGTCACGTCCCAATCGCAGGAGATCCGAACGCCGCGAATCATGTTTGGCGGGACTGAAGCCATCGTGTGGTGGTTTTGCAAGAGCCTCTAGCGCTATTTGGAAGTCGTCAGTGACTCGAAGCGAGAGAAGAGCACGAGAGGGTGAATACTGACCTTGTCTGTGCTTTGGGAAAAACCGTAGTAGCTCAGGTGGTGGCTCCTGTCCGGGACTGATTGTATTGTGGTGATTTGAGGTTAAGAATGGTGTTCTATGTACTATTTGATGGCATCAGTGTTACAATCTAATTTCATGTGCGGAGAGGGCGGTTGTTGAGTCGACCCAGCTCTTACCAGGGGCCTTGCGAATATCGATGAATTTTTTTCGGGTTTGGAAGGAATTGTCTTCTAAAGATGGGAATGATGATGTATGCACAAAGAAAAATATAGGTGGGTGGAAGTCGGGAACTGACGTGAAGTGAAGGATTGCAAATTCGACCGAGGTTCTAGTGAAGCGGTGTGAATCTTGATAGTGGCATCGTCTGAGTTCACTCTACAGGGGATATACTTGACAGTGTGAATCACAAATCATCAGGGTTGCATTGTTGAGGTTGAGAGGATCAGAAACTGTGAGTCTAGATCCTGTATCATTGACTGCTCACCCTTTTCACGGGGTACATTAGGCTGCACATAACATCTTGGCTTCGGTTTTACAGATGAGCTTCCAAATCCAGTAAATTGGGCGAGTCGTCAGCAACCCTCAACTCAGCCGGACAATTCCAGAAGATGACAAGACAATTCTACCTTTTCTCTTTGCCAAATGGTCGAAAGAAAAGAATGCCGCTGTGATAGCTGTTTACTGTTTGTTTCTTGGGTTTCCCATTAGGACTGTCGGGTGATGGCAAGCAGTGTTCCCTCGATCTTCTGATGATTCTGATTGAGCTGGTATGTAGAATTCTCTCGTTGTGACTGTGAGCTTGTACAAGACGATTCCATGGAATCTGCAGAGCCCTTCAAACACTGGATAGACCCTGAGAGTGTGATTCATCGCCAGGATACCAATATGAAACAAGCTGGCCAGCCATGCTTAGGCTCCGAGCATCCTCTCTTATTAATTTATCTGTTTGTTACATACATTTTGGTTTCCATTATCTGCGCAATCGGATGCATAATTTTACACCGAGAAAGAACAGGTAATAGATTTGCCTTTATGCATATTCAACGAGCCTTGCGCTACAGTCTACTTGCCCGAGTGATCGTGGCCATACTTCGATCCTAATACGAGTTGGAATTCGTGATGAGGCGGGTCGATGATGGAGCTATGTGGTCGCTTGCCTAATGCCCTACCGATTGACCAGCCTGCATTATTCGGCTTCACTCATACTCCATAAGACGTTTCATGCGCTTAATTTGGCTCTCGCCTTGCTATTGAGTGCTCGCCTTCAACCAATCAGAGTCCGCAAAACCTTCAGGTCCTGTCTCAAGTTGCCACTAGACTGGAGGTGCATCTTGCCTCGTCTCGACGTTACACACGACGAGGACCCTGTGACAACTACTTAAACAGCCTCTGATCTCCCCCTCTCTTATTCCTCTTCCTCATCAACATCATATCCAACTACCAGACACCAAGCTTCCATCATTCAACGATTTTCCACACTCCTGAACAAAAAATCACTATCCACCAACCCAGCCCCTCCATCTTTTACAACCAAGCCTCCAAACCGTACTACGCCCTCACACCCAACTCAAAATGCCTTGCAACGAATACGCCAACGTCGAAACAGCCAGCCACAGCCGCTTCACGCACCAAGCCAGCACCGATCACCTAGCAGCTCATCTCTCTCCCTTCTACAACCTTCCCAGCTCCGGAACGCTGGTCGGAGACAACATGGCTGGTGACTCGGGCACGACGGACCTTGATGAACCTTGTTCGACTTGCCATGACAATCCACGGCCGGGTACGCAATGTATGTACTGCATGAAAGAGGGCTAGTGAGTGGAGGTGTGGGTTATAGAGGATGGAAACAAATTTCTTTGAGGGGTCTTATTTCTTGTGAAGGAGGTTGGGGGTTTGGAATGCGAATGAGAGAGAGGGGGGGGGGGGGGTGGGTGATGATATTATAATGATTCCTT
>JAABUL010002905.1_pt1 | contig 27022 bp, 3 predicted proteins | sample 5559151 | NCBI WGS metagenome assembly JAABUL01 (sample SAMN10711876, study PRJNA513368) | rock metagenome | isolation source: Antarctica rocks | place: Antarctica: Victoria Land, Pudding Butte sud | reverse complement strand
AAGCGCGCCCTCTTCGTCACCATGGACCGGACCTCTGCGAAACTCCCCCAAACCGAGGTAGTTTAAGCATAATCCAGCCATGTATGTATTTCCGTTATTGAATAGGTCATCGCGCCGCTTGGCGAAATAGCCGACTATCGTGTAGTGGGAAAACACCACCTGGTGATTCTCATCAAATGTCACCAATCCTGCACATCTAGATACAAGCGTACTGGCGGGTATGATCTCTTCATCCAAGATCTCGTATGCACCAGATGACACTCCCAAAGCTTGTTCGACATCTTGAATATGTAGAGGACGCTGTGAGTACGCTACCAATCTCAAGAGGGATTTGCCGTGCGCTTGGAGGCGCTTCATTGCTTTATCATACGAATCGTCCAGTCCAGACGGCAGGTTTAACAAAGCATCGTGTACTTCGCTGAATTTCAAAAGGTCTGTATCTGACATCGCATCCATGTGTAATTGCGCCAGCAGAAACCTTTCAGGATTAGTGATTAGTTGGCTTCAATTGGAATCACTCACATCTTCTGTGCTGCTTGAGTGACCACCTCCTCAATTTCTTCAGCGAATCCTGGCTTGAGCTTGACAAAGTTGAGAAGCACGGGGGATTGCTGAGTTCTCCGTCGTACATACGTCCGGATTGCACGCGGTCTAGCCGAGACGTCCATCTTCAAACAAGGGACCCGCACAATCACGTGAATGTCGTGACTACTGTCTCCGCTTACACATCGGATCCCGCAATCATAACAGTCTATACATACGGTAGGTCGAGAACCTCTGCATTTTTGGCAATGGTACTGCAGAGATGCAAGTTTCTTCCTGCACTTACTACATATGCCAAGCTCATCTGACTGTTGTAGTGGTCTAGGAGGGGTCGGAGGGCCCGGATCATCGCTTTGAGTAGTCGCGGCATCCGGCGTGAATGATGTAGGGTATTCGTGAAGGTTTGCAGCCATCTCAGCGTCCTCCTCATCACTGGACGGCTCACTCATGTCTTCGTAGTCAAAGGGTTCAGAGCCTAGATGATTTGCATATTGTGCGTCATACTCCGTCCAACAACCGGAGCCTTCCTCCTCATCGTCGGATGATTCGATCTCTTCATTATCTTGGTCGGAAACCCTTGGGGGGAATACTTCTCAATCAGGTCCAGTGGCCGAGATGTAAACATAATCTGAGGTTCACCTTCTAATTTCAGTAAGAACATGATGATCTGTTCTCGAGCCTTTTCGTCCATGATTTCGTCCAATCCATCTAGCACAATGAAGGACTTCGAGAAAGTTGGCAGGTGAGCATTGATGACTTTCAATGTTTCGTCTTGTTCGGGTCTTGTGTCGTTGGTATAGTAATGTTTCTCCAAGACTTCCTCGAGATCAGGTGGTATTACACATGCCTTGAGCTGAATAAGCTGGCGGAGCATTGCCATCGCCAGCTTCTCGGCTGAGTGAGTATCTGGCCTGTCATGCTTGCAGTATATAGAGAATATGCCCACATCCTGGCCTGCAAATTGCATGCGCAGATCATCCACAGCTACAGATGCCAGGATGGTCTTGCCTGCTCCACCGATCGCCGAACAATACAAGACACGGTGCTGTTCTTGCTTCCACGCGCTGTAATGTAAAGACGACAAAAACCATTCACACGTTCCTGGCATCGCTTTCAAGTATTCGAGTCGCTGCTGTTCCAGGAAATTGAGAGATGATAGCCACTGAAGGATGGCCCTCAACTCGTGCTTGTTCGTCATCTTGTCCAGATGTGTGACACGTTCATTCATTGCCATCATCAACTTGAAGGAAGCATCCTGCACAGCAAGAGAAACACTGTGCGATAGGCGTTGCATCTGCTTGACGTTTCGATCGACATCCTCCTTTACGAATGGCCATGTCCAGCGAATCATGGCACCTCTGAGTCCTTGCTTGGGCTCGATCCTGAGCTTTATCTCGGAGAACACGTCGCCAATACACTCCAGAGGACCGCCTTTACTCGACAAGGGACCGACAATGTCGAGCCATGCTTCTTGCTTGCCACTTGCTCTGGCTCGATCGCCACCTGCCTTGAGTCGATCAAGCACGGATTGAAGAGACTTGATTTCAATAAGTAGTCTTTCCCGATCCTTCCCACCCTTCTTAATGTCGTCCAGTGTCCTCCTGATGAAGTCGGCGCCAGAGATTAAGGTCAGAACGCTGGCTGTCAGGCCGACAGGCTCCATGGCGGCAAATGGGCATCAGAGGATTGAGTATCTAGCTTGCATATTGAGGGAATACTCAGTGAAAGGTCGCCAGGGATATTGACCGCTGTTACGTTACTACGTCTCAGAGGCTGAGCAATATTCCTGCCGCAACGCCTCTCCAATGTAGACGGCGAGGAAGGTCATGCCTTGGCGGCTAAACCTCGGCTTATACATGTTAATGCATTTGAAACATCAGCGCCCTCAACCATTCTTTCGCCACGGAACCACTCGCTCCCTATAAACCTCCAATGACAAAGCCACGGGCTCCTCGGAATCCAAACCCGGCCCCCCAATACTCACGCCTACTACCTTCTCCACCGCCTCCATCTCTCCAGGCGTCTCCAACACCCAAGACGCCCTGTCCGCCACCCAGCGCGCAAGAGAGAACATAGCAAAAACATTAGACCAACCAGCCGAGAGCAAACCCAAAGTGCGCCTCCTCTCCCTTTCCTCTCTCGTCTCTTCCCCCATCCTTTAGCTTCCCCTTGCTTTCCCGCCCCTTTCTCCAATCTTTCCCCACCCCCTTACGCCCGCCGCCCCCCGCCTTCGCATCCTTCTCTGGCTTACGTGAAGCTCGCTGACCCTCGCTAGCCCTGCTACGTATGCAAACCCGAAAAGCAATCCCGAGATGAATGCATTTTATTCGCGTCCTCAAACGATCCGGCTCGGGAGTGTGAGAATAAGGTGCAGGAGTATAGGTGCTGTATGTGGGGGTCTGGGCTCGATGTTGCTTGAGACTGAAAAAGATGAGGAATGGCAAGGGGGAATAGGGTAAGGAGGAAGGGGAGGGCGGGCGGCAGCGCTCACTCGTTCAAGACGTGCATCAACCGGAAGGAGGGCGAAGGAGTCGGCGCATGCGAGATTTGAGGAGCATTACATGGATGGCGAATCTTACATAGCGAGATTGGAGCATAAGTTTCTGGGCCATTGAATCATTGCATAATGAATAGGAAGTGGAACTTATAATTAAAATGGGGTGTGAAAGAGCGGAAAGAGCAATTTATACGATGGAAATCGAAAAATTAGATTATAGAAATAGATGCATATCCAGAAATAGAAAGCCAACGGTATCTCGACGCTCAAATGTACAATACAGCATCTTTCGGATAATGTGTGATTCAACTCTTCTTCTTGGACCGCGTCTTCCTCCGTTCTGCCGTCGGGCTGGGATTCTTCTCCTTCCTCGTCAATATTTTCTTCTTCCCGTCCCCTTTACCACCACTTCCTCCAGCCCCACCACAACCTCCACCACCCTCCTCCTTGATCTTACTCAAGGGCCACGGCAACGGCAGCGCCTTCGTCCTCTCTTCTAAGCTCTTCCCATCCTACTCAGCCCGATACCCAGACCATTCCTCCAACACGCCCGACTTAGATGCGGACAGTCCCCTTCCCACAGTCCCCTACTAGCCATAATTACGGGGCGGGTAATTATATATTATAATATACGTCTTCCTAAATAACTCTCATATACTATATTAGATTACTTTTATTATAAGGCTATTAATATATATATATACTATCCTTAAGTTATTACTCTTATAATTAGTATTATAATATATTATTATATAATTATTATATAATAGAGATAGAAGTTAAATTTTAATATTAAGCCTATTAGTCCTAAATTTTAATAAGATTTATAAAGAAATATTAGGAGTTAAGGTAATATATTTTAAGATATAAATAATAGTAAGGTTATATATATAAGGACTAATTAGTAACGTAGCTTAGGCGCTATATTATAGCGTTATAGTAGTACTACGCTACCCCTTTTCCTAATATATAGATAAGGGAATCCTGAAAGAAGGGGAGGCTAGTAATTAATCTTAATACTTATAAAATAGAGAGTTTAGTATATATACTATCTAAGCTACTTAGTAGTTATATTATTATATATTACCTTTATATTTTAATTACTTTAAATCCTATTAAAGGTAGTAGTCTAGCTATTAATAACTATTATTAATAGAGTATTATAATTATATTATAAAGGATATAATAGAGGACTACTTATAACTTATATAAGTATAAGGGAATAAATCCTAAGGTTAAGTATATTTTAAGAATTAATAAATAAGCTAATTAATAAAGAAGCTATATAATATATCTTAATAAAGTATTTAAGCTCCGTCCTAGCTATACTTATAAAGCTAAAGACTTACACGGCCTTAAAAGATAGAATATTAGTAATTTAGAAAGTTAGCCCGCTAATTTTAAGTTATATATTCTATATAATATACTCCTAGCCTATCCTAAACCTATAAAGTAACTTCTTACTATATCTAAAAGTAATCTATTATAAACTACTAGGATTAATATAATAGAGTAAGTAGGAATTATAAACCTAGCCTTATTTTTAATAACTTACTTTATTAGAGTAAAGTATACGCGAGTACTTATTAATATAATAATATCTTAGTAACTACTAATATTAATCTACTACTTAGCGAAGTCTAATATTATACTTTTAGGAGTAAGGATATCTACTCCTATAAGTATTTTAGCCTTAAGGTTATTTATAATATAAACCTTTCTTATAATCCTAGTAAAGACTACCTTATTATTAGTTATATCTTTTAGGTAGAAGGTAATAGTAGTAAATTTATTCAAATAATATAACTTAGATCTTAGGCCCCTAACTAGGATACTTATAAGTATAACATTTATATTAGTATTTATAAGTACGAAGGTAGTATTTATAATTAATATTATATATCCTAGATTAAAGTATATCTTAATATTATTACTATATTAGAGTTTCTTATATACTTTCTTTATATATCTTAGTAGCGTCTTAGAATATTACGTAACTCCGTAACTATCTAATATATAGACTATTTACTCCTATATCTATTTATTATTATTATATTTATAATAATAGCTATTTAGTATATATACCTTATAAAGTATACCTTCTTATAATATTTAGTAGTAATACTTATAATAATTTAGGCCTTATTATAATATATTATTATTAGCTAATTCCGCTAGTTAAAATTACTAGCTGGAAAGAAATAGGATAGTATAGGATATAGGCCTTCCTAGTTATCTTATAAGATAGGATAGGTTTAGGAGTTTTAGTCCTATCTTATTATAAGCTAGTATAGGGTTTTATAGGATAATCCTATAAGATAGGTTATTTATAGGACCTCTTTATAAGATAGGATATTTATAGGATATCCTATAATTACTAAGTAGAGCTAGGTATTTATAGGAAGGAGTATAAAAGATTACCTTAAGTAAATATTTTAATTAGAATAATAATTTTAAATTTTAAATTTTAAATATTACTTTAATTATTAAGTTATTATATATAATAAATAAAATATATTATTATACTTTTATAAACTACTCCTTCTTAGGAAGTTTAAGCCTTATAATATATATTAGAGTAAAGAATCTATAATTATAAAGGTATATAATATATAAGTATAATTAAATATCCTTCTATTATAATATAATATACTTTATATATATTATATACAAGTTTAAAGCTACTATAATTATTAATACTAATTATATATAAATAACTTATATTTTAATATATTTATTAAGAATACTTTTATAACTTCTTATAAGCCCTTAAGGGCTTTCTATTAGAATCTAGTACTATTATGTAAATTAAGGGTAATCTTATAAATAAGTTTATAAAAAGGGCCTTTTAAAATAAAGAGATTATATTCTTTCTAGAACTAGTAAATCTTATAAAGGGTAATAGCTATTATATATTATTAACTAGGATTAATAAGTAGAATATTAGTAATAAAGACTTATTATCTTATTTCTATCTAGGCTTCTTCTTTATTATACTTAAACCTAGAAGATTAATAATATTAATAGACTTATAAACTAGGACCTTCTTACTACTTATAATACTTATAATACCTATAATCTTATAAGGTTTTTATACTATTATATTAGCTATTATAAATTAAATAATTTTATTAAAAGTATATACTACCTTTTATATTTAAGTGAAATATTAATAATTATTTTTATCTAATTAGGTTAAGAAATATATAAATATAATCTTATAAGTATAAGATATACTATTAATTATAAAAGGATAGATATACTTAAATTATAATATAATAAAATAAAGAACTTTATAATAAGGATATAATATATATAAGGTAAGACCTATATACTCCTAGAGTTATATAATTATAAATATATATTATTTAAGGAGGTTATAAGTTAGATAGTTAAGTCTTTCTAATAAAATATCCTTATTATATAAAGTAAATATTTAGATTTCTTACTCTTCTCTATTTAAACTTACTTTGTAATATATTAAACTTATCTAATTAATATTAGAAAAGATTATAATTAATTTATAGATTTAATATTATTATAGAATATATTATTATAGAATTCTATAATATAATATAATTATTATTATAGTTAAAATGCCTATAAAATTATTATTTATAAAGAATTACTACTAGTAGTAAGAAGCCTCTATTAGTATTATAAGGCTAAGAACTTTAGTTCTATTACTAGTATACTTAATATTTCTCTATTTAATACTATTTAAGATTATAAAGATACGCCTCTATTTATACTATTATATAATATATTATAAGGAATATATATAATTAATAATAATTATAATTACTTATAGAATTTAATATTTATTATATTTACTACTAGCGTTAAGTATTAATATTAAGGAAAAGTAATATAACTATTTTAATTTAATTAGGAATAGTATATTTTAAAATTAAAATAAATCCCTTAATTCTTATTTCTACTTAATACTTCTTATATATATTATTAAAATCTAATTAAATATATATAATTTATAATATGATAATATACAATATATATATTTTATTATTAATAATTATAATAATAGCTAGAACTAATAATATTTATAAATAAATATAAGGTAGTAAAGGTAGAGTAATTAATAGAATTCAACTTAATAAATTATAATATAAAAGCTCTTATTTTACTTATATAATACTTTAATAACTTTTATAAATATTAAAGATAAGGAAGATAATTTTAATAAAGCCCTCCTTTATTACCTTAATACCTATAATAATAATGATAAGATTAATATTATATAGAGCTTAACGCGTAATATAAGAGATTATTACCTAGGTATTTAAGTAAAGTATAAGGCTATTAAAGAATTAAGTAAGAATATATATATAAAGTATTTATAAATACGCCTAGAGTCTTTTATACTAGGCGAAAAGGTAGTAAAAATAATAAAGAAGGCGGATATTATAATAAATTAATTATATTATTAAGAAGTATAAGAAGTCCTTATTATATCTTAATAAGTTTATATAAGAAAGGGAAAGATAGCTTCTTTATTATTAATAATTTATTATAAATTAATAGTAAGACTTTCTAATTTATAATTATTATTTTAAGTATCTAATATTTTTATAAGATTATTATTAAAGTTTATATTAATATAATTATAAACTATTATAACTTATAAGCTACTACGTATATTATTATTTATATTAATAATAATAATAGGGACTTAATATAAGAAGATACTAATAATAAAGAGGCTAAATTAAATAATTTATATATAATTTATTCTTATCTAATTTATATATTAATTATATAGATCTAATTTTTTAAGCTACGTATAAGTAAGACGCGCTTTATAATTAGATAAAATATAATATTATTTAATATTAGCCTATTAACTAGTAAATTATATATAAGTCTAGCTAATTATAATAAGAATATATAATAAATCTTAAAATAAGTTTATTTATTTATACTTAGCTAGTCTAATATAAGTTAATATATAACCTATTATATAAGTTAAATTACTTAAATTAATACTTAAACCTAAGATATTATCGTAATTATTATATTAATAGCTTATATTTTTTACTTATTAAGGTATATTAATTCTATAATTTTAATTATTATTTTAATTATTGTTATATATATTATTAACTTAGGTAAAATAGTCTAATTTATAATAAGCCCTTTCCTCTATTATATATATACTTTAATTATAAAGAAAAGGTTATTTAATATAATATAATTAGTTATCTTTAAGACTAATATTTTAATATTATAAATAATATACGCTTAATTTTTCTCCTAAGGCCTACTTCTTAATAGCTTAATAGTTATAATTTAATAACTAATAATTTTAAGCTTAATATAAATATAGTTAATATTACTTAAGTATATCTTTTAATTATTTAGGATTTTAAATAGGTACCTTAGGAGTTTAATTATCTTATACCTTCTATTAATAAATTATACCTCCTATTATAAGATATAGCCTATTTCCCTATATAAATAGTTATATTTATAAATATAATTAATTAAAGATTTCTCCTCTTATAATACTTTCTAATTATATTATATTTATTTAATTTAATTAAGGGTTCTCTCTTTTAGCTATTTAAAGGTCTATCTTCACGCTAAGAAATATTATAAATATATTTAATAAGGCTATTAATATTAAGGTCTTTATAATTATTAAATTTATATTAATAGATACTATCTTTAATAAGATAAGATAGTTTACCTATTAATTAATAATAAGAGCTTAATAATAATTAAATAGTAGGTTTTTATTTATCTTATTAATAATTAAGTTTATTAAAACCTTTTAAATTTAAGAGTATTTATACTTTTAAATAGCTTAAAGTTATTAATCTTATTTATTACCTACTTATAAGCTTCTTATCTTTATTTATAAAGAATTTATAAGTATTATATTTTAAGACTTATAATAAATAATTGATAATATTAGGAGTTTTTAAATAGGAAGAGGATTAGAGTAGCTTATTACTCTAATAGATAATACCTAATAATAACTTAAAATAAGAGGAGAAAGAGATATTACTAATTAAATATTTCTTTATAACTTTATAATCTATTAATATTATAAGTAATATTAAATAGTTATTTATTTTTATAAATAATATTTTAATACTTAATATTATCTTTAAAGGAGTAGGAAGTTAATAAGCTTATAATTTAATACTATTAATATATTTATAATAGACCTCTCTCTCTTAAGTATCTTTAATAAGACTTTTAGTACTTATGTTAATAAAGTTTAATATAGGTAATATACCTTTTATTAAATTAATTATTAAATTTATTAAGTTATACTGTATTATCCCCTTATTCTTCTTCTCTTTAATATATTTTTTAAGGTCCCTACAATTAGCCTTCTTATTATTATTATTAATATATATAAATATAATCTACCTTTATACTCTTTATAATTATAATTATTATTCTAGTTATTAGTAGTATTTATTTAGAAAAAAAAGGTATTATAAATTTAATAATTTAATATAAGTACTATTTAAATAATTTATATTTAAGATTATTTTATAGCTTTTTAAATAAATTTATATTCTTTACCTATATAATAACCCTCTTTACATAGAATATATATAATTAGATTACTAATAATTTATCAATATTTATTATATTAAATATTTATATTAAGATAAAATATATTATTAAAATTATTAATAACTTTAACCTTTATAACTTCCTAAAATATATTTAAATTAGAGGTTTATATTTATATTAATTATATAAGCTTTTATAAAAGGTTTATTATAACCTCTCTTATTAATTAATTAAATAATAATTATAATATTATTAGATTTATTATTTTTTATAGATATTAAATTTCTAATAATACTTATATTATAATATTATATTGATAATATTAAATTATATTTATATACTTAATATATTTTTAGATTTCTATTATTATATTTTAATTAATTATATCCTTTACTTCCTTTTTATTTAACTTCTAATAACTTTTTTACTACTTACTAATTTCTAAGGATATTAATATTTTAATAAGGTTTATTTATTTAATAATAATAGATTATATAAATTATTTAATAGATATTTAATATTAATAATTATATTATTAAGGTTTATAAATATAATTATAAAGACTATTAAGCTCTTAATAGTTATTAGCTCTAGATTTTAAAATCTAATTTAAGATTTTAACTCTAATAATACGTGGTAAGTTTTATAAGTATTAGATTTTATAATCTCTTAAAATCTAGTTTTATTATTAGAAGCTAGAAGAATAATAATATAACTATTAATAAGAAATATAAGGAGTATATTATATATAAGTAATAATAGATATAAAGGAGAAAAGGAGTATAAAGGATTTTAAGGAATTAATATTAATTATAAAACTAGTTAAAAACTTAGTTTAAATATTAATTTAAAAGTAGGGATTATAATACTTTATTAACTAGGATAGTAATTAAAATTATAATTAAAAAGATTAATATATAATTAATTAAATTAATTATAAGCCCTTAATTTAATCCTACTTTATTATTACTTAAGATTAATAGTAAAGTAGTAGATATAAATATTATAATATAATAAGAGCTTAAAATTTATAACTTAAATTCTTAACTCTAACCTTATATTTAAAGTATTAATTATAATATTTTATTCTACTCTTTAATTAATAATACTATATCCTCTTTTATTATTAAGAATTTTATAAATACTCTAATTATAAATTTAATAAAAAAGAGTAAAAATAAATCCTATTATATCTTTTAATATAAATAGAAGGATAAGTAATTAAATTAATAAATAAAGATAATATAAGTTATTAAGAATAAACTAAAATCTAGTTATAACTATTATAATATTTATTAAAGTAGGATAAAGAAATCTAATAAATAGGAGTATTTTTATAAATATACTCTTATCTTTGGTAGAGCTTTATAACTTGTTTATTACTATTATAATAAGGTTCTTATTTACCCTTTTATTTATTTACAATATTAATAGTATAAATATCTACCTCTTATTTAAAGGATATATTAAGAAATCAGGTCTTATTTCTTTATAATAGATATTAATTATTAATAATTATTAAGATAAGGTATATTAATAATATAATTCCCTAGGCTTCTAATAAATTAAATAATAATTAGAATTAATATATTACCTTTTATCTTAGAGGAAATAGAATAAGGATATAAGATTAATATTAAGTAGGTAGAAATTTATATATAAAGACTTCCTTAAATAATTTTATTATTAAATTATAATTATAAGTATATTATTTAATATTATTAATAACTTTAAGATTTTATAATTCTTTTACTACCTTAACCTTACTCTTTAATTAAATATAATATTTATTATTAAGAACTACCTAATAATAAAGGTTAAAGATATTAAATAAAGTCTTTTATTAAACTTATTTATAAATAGTATTAAAGTCTCCCTATTACTTAATTATTAATTATATATAATAATTATAGCTTTCTTTATTAATAAGAATTAAACAGAATATAAAAAACCTTTAAACTTTAATTATCTTAAAGGTTAATATAATAACTTATAACTTATAATAATTATAAATTTAATTATTAAATAGTATAAGATTAAAGATTAACTTCTTATCTTTATTATTAATAATATTAATAATAATACTTTATTATATAATAGATTTATTAACTTCCTTTTTATAAGCCCTTTTTATAATTTTATTAATTAAGGAGAGAATAATCTTAAGTATCCTTTAATATATATTTTATATATAATATATATTATTTAATTAGCCTTAAAAGAGTTACTTAGAAAAGTTTATATTAATCTAATTAATAAGGAGTTTTAAAGAAATTAGGTTAATAATAATAAATAGTAAGATATTTAGATAATAAAGAAGGGCTTATTAATAACCTTAATTAAGATAAGACTTTTATAATAATTATTTTAATTATTTCCTAGCTAATTAATTAAAGGTATAAAAAATTATAAATTTATTAATATAAATAATTAATAAAAGAAGTCCTTTTTTAAAATATAAAAGGACTAATTATAAAGATATAATATAATAGTAGTCCTAGATAATAATATACTTATCCTAAATAAGAGGTATAAGTAAAGATATCCTCTTAAGCTCTTTTAAGATATTAAAATACGCTAAGACTTAATTTATTATATATTGAAATAAGTATATTTATTTTATATAAATTATAAAATATTATTTTAATAAGAAACTAGGTAGCTTCTTTAAGCTTATTAATAATAAATAGTTATAAATTAGATACCTAATTTAACTTATTTAACTTTTTTATATATTTATATTATTAATAAGTAAAGGGAAGGAGGCTATAATATATAATATCTTTACTATTTATAATAGGCTCTTTAATTATAATAAGTTAGAAGTTAAATAATTAAGGTATAAGTAGATTATATAAAAAGTTAAGCTTCTTAAGGCCTTTAAAGTAGCTTATTAAAAGCTTTTTATATATTCTAATTAAATATAGTTAAGTTTAAGATTTCTTTATAAGTAAGTAATACTTCTTATTTAAATTATAAGGATATAATATTTAAGGGTAAGAATTAGGCTATTAAAACTAATTAATAGTTATAAGTAAAAGTCTATTAATAAGTACTTAAAAGAACCTTTTAAAGTTATTAAAATTATAAAGAGAATAGTTAAGATTAAAGGATTATATTAATAAAAGGTTATATTACCTTTAACCTTAATAATACCTTAAAAGCTCTATTAAAAGATTTAAATAATATTATAAATAACTAGCTAAAATTATAAAAGGCTTATAACAAGTTTTTTAATTATTATTATTATTATTATTAATTTTTTAATATTCTTATAATACCTTTTATTTACTTAAAATAAGAGTTTATTCTTAAGTAGTAAAAGGCTTTAAAGTCCTAATACCTATTAATTACTTATATAACGCGTAATATCCTTACTATTATAATAGAGGCTATTATATATAAATAATATTTCTTTATAATAAAGAGATATTATATAAGTTATATATATTATATACCTCCTACTTTCTATACCTTAATAATAGTCCTTTATATTAAAGATTAGTAGAACTTATTTAAATAGGCGGGATTTAATTTAAAAGCTAACTTTAATATATTTAATTAGGTAAAAAGAGCTAATAACATTTTATATAATATATAAGTTAAAGAAGGTTATCTTAATAGTAATTATATTAATAATAAAAATAAAGATAATAAGGATAAGGATAATTTAATAAATAGGTTATAAGCCTTATAATATATTTTAAAAAATAATATTAATATTTAATTTAATAATTAAGAGGATACCTTTATAGTTAATAGAAGTTTATTAATAATAATATAAGTATATTAAAGAGGTAAATATAGGACTAATAATTACTATTTATAAGGATTTAAGTAATACTATCTAGTAGGACTAATATATTAATACTCTCTATAATTATTATAAAGTAAAATAGGAGGGATAAGTAATAATAGTTAATAATAAGAAGGTCTAAGAATATATTCGCTTTATTCTACTAATAATAGAATTTCTTATAAATTATATTATAAAAAAAATTAAGTTATAAATAAAATCTAGAAAAACAATATAATTATTAATCTAATTAGTAGGTTTATTATAAAGAGAAGGTTATTATATAAATTAGTCCTATCTAATTTATAACTAAGTAAATAGAATATCCTATAAATATCCTATCCTATTAATAGGTCTTATAAATATCTTATCCTATTAAATTATCTTATCCTATACCCGTCCTATACTATTATAAAGATATAAGATTAGGACCTTATTTACCTATATTATACTATAGTCCTATACTATCCTATATAGGATATCCTGTAGGATATCCTATATCTTTCCAGCTGGTAGTTAAAATGATATTAATTAGACCTCTTTATTAAGTACTCTATAATCGACTATTCGCTGTATTTATAACTTCTTAAATATATTAAGCCGCTTATAATCTACTGTATTATTAATCTAGCTAATAAGCTTCTAGTATTTATAACTCCTACTATTACTAGAGACTCTAGTACTACTACCTACTAAGTATCTCTACTACTTATCTACTACGATAACTTTCTTACCTACATTATTTAAACGATTATTTAGGAGGAGGTCTACGGCTTATTCTAGTCCCTAAGAGTAGGCCTATATTATTTAGGAGGAGAGCGATTTATTTAGCCCTTATAAACTACGCCTTAAGACGTTATAACTAAATTTTAATAACTATTTAATATATCCTCTAAGCTACCTACCTTCTTAGGTCTTATAAGTACCTAAATATAGCCTTTAAGACTATTCTAATAGTGTTAATATTAGAGATATTACCCCTAATATACCTAGTAATATCTTATTACTATTAGTATATCTCTACCTAACGCTAAACTAAGATAAGTCGCCTTACCTAATATAGCCTAGCGCGGTAATTTAGTACTATATTAGAAAATCCTATTAATTAATCTAAAATCGCTAGACTAATATAACGCTAAGATACTAAAATCTAGGTATTAGTTATTTTTCTATATTACCTCTAGCTACTATATAGAGTCGCTATAGTAATAGCTAATAGGTAGGATAATATCTAATTAGCTACGATATAATTTAATATTACTACTATACTCTAATAGAGATGTTATGACGAGGACGTTACTTTATTATTATTTTTACGGGTAATTATTAGAGTTTCTTACATGCTTTCTCTACATGTCTTGGCAGCGTCTTAGTATATCACGTGACTCCGTAACTATCTAATATATAGACCGTTTGCTCTTATATCTATTTATTATCATTATATTTACATATACTATAATAGCTATTTAATATATATACCTTATAAAGTATACCTTTTAATATTACTAGCTATCTAGTAGATAGATATAATAGTATAATAGTAGTTCTTAAACATGTAGCTAGTCTCTTAGATTAATTTTACTAATAAATATATAATTAACAGGTTATCTATTAAAGGATTTAATATATTAATAGTTACCTCTATTTATAAGGTCCTTATTAAAGGCTTTAGTAATACTAGTATATTAATAGTCTTCTAATATTTATTATAAAGATAAATAAATAGCTTATTTTTAGATATAAACTTATAATAGTATTATTAGTATTTATAATCTAGTAAAGAAGGCGTAGTTAAAAAGTAATTATTAAAGACTTTATCCTATTTAAAGTCTTTAATAACTAATACTTAATAGGATTATAAAGGTTTATCTATACTTTACTTAGGATTATTAGTATCCTCCTAATAATAGTAAGAACTATTATAAGGATATAATAATAATATATTATACTCTTTCTACTTATATTCCTAAGGATTTTAATAATTCTTAGTATCTTTTATAGTAGCCTAATAGGCTTATTAAGGTCTTTAAGAATATTATTATTAATTACCTCTTAGCTTAAATAGTATTTAGTCCTATTAGTTCTAAGGATATTAAGGACCTTATTATCTATTATATTAAGAACTAGATATATTTAGTAGTAAAGTTATAATTTATAGCCTTATTAGCTAAGCTAGTAGTATATAGATATTTACGCCTTAATTTTAATATTAGTTTAAATAATAGGATTAATAGCCTACTAAAGGCTTTTAGTACTAGTTATTATAATAAGTATTATTATTACTTTAATAAAGTTAATATTAAGAAGAAGGCTATTATAATTATTAGAGAGGCTATTATAGTTAAGCTAGAAATTAAGATTAATACTTATTATATTATTATTATTACTATTATTAAGGCTTTAAATAATAAGAAGTATAAATTTACTATTAGTACTTCCTCTTATCTAATAAGATAAGAAAGTTATTATAATTAGTAGTCTTATTAGGTTAAGGGATATTATATTAGAACTTTATATCTAGACTATATTAGATAAGTAAGATATAGTCCTTAGTTATACTTAATTCTATATCTTAGGGAGCTCTTATTATAGCTTAAGTAAATTTATAAGGTTCTTAGTAGCGTGAAGTATCTTATAAGATATACTTCTTATAAATAAGAGTACTTATATTTATATTATAAGGCGTCTTCTAGCGTAATATTAATAGATAGTACTATTTATTAATATTATAAGTAATAAGCTATTTATTACTTTCCTTAAGCTTAGATATATACTAGCCTAAGGCTATTTTATAAAGATATAACAAAAGGTTTTAATAAATAATAGTATTACCTTTTATATAAATAATATCCTTAATTTAGTTTATAAATATATAGATATTATAAAAATATATTACCTTCCTAATATATTTAATAGTAGAGGCTATATTAAAGGACTTATTATTATAAAATAGGTTAAAGTATTTAATATTATTAGGATTAAACTTTAATATATTATTATTATCTATAATAGGATTTATAATAGGATCCGCGGCTAGTAGATAGAATATAATATTAATAATTATTTTATAAAGCTTAGTATATTATATTTTAATAAATCTAGTATTTTCGCTTATAATTAGAGGTAGGATAGGTTTAATAGGATACTTATAAATAGCTTCCTTAGCTAATATATCCTAAGTAGTAGAAGCTATAGTCTTATTAGATAGATCTATATTACTACTATTAGAAGAGGTAGAGCCTATTACTCCTATTATTATAATAGGTCCTAGATATCTTATAAAGTATATTTATAGCTATAGAAGGCTCTAATAATACTTAGTATCCTTTATAAAGGATTTAATAACTTTCTAGAAGGCTAGGCTATTAATAGCCTAATTAAATAGAAAGAGAAATAGTTTAATTAATATAATTATCATATTTATACTTTAGAACTAGCTATTTATTTAAGACATCTATAGAATTTAATAATATAATTAAGGTAATATCTAGTTATCTTTAGTACTTTATATTTATAAGATTACCTAGTAGTATTAATAAATTTATAAATGTAATTAGCTTAGGTAATAAAGTCTTAATTAAGAGGTAGTACTAAAAGAGATAATAGGGATATTATAATAGCGGTTTAATAAAGACTATTAGTAGTCTTAATAGGAAAGGAATATAGTACTTATATAATAGTAAAGGTATTAGTAGTACTATTAAAGACTTTAGTAGATAGCTATTATAAGATATAGTAGTACTTATATAATCTAGCTATTAAGAGCCTTATTATTATTATTATTAAGATATAAGTAGAGAGGTTAGTTATAGATAAGGGATTTTATAATAGGCTTCTACTAGAGGACTTAGTTAGATTATTAGTATTATAAGAGTAGTATTAGTAGGATTAGTAGTTTAAGATAAATAGATAGTATACTTAAAGCTTATAGTGTAGTATTACTACTATTTAATAAGTATTATCTAGGTATATAGGTATTAATTGATTAGCTAGTAGAGAAGAAGTCTTTATAAGGCCTATTAGGCTAATAGTAGAAGGCTTCTATACTACTAAGTAATATATTAGTAGTTACTATATCTATAATATATTTATCTTAAGGATATTTAAAGTTTTAAGGTTATCTTAATCTTTAGACCTTTTAAGGGTCTAACTCTTAATTAACTTAATTAATCTTATAAAGATAAGTATTAAGAATAATATAAAAATAGGCTTTATTAAATTAAAGTAATATTAAATAATATTTAATGATAATATAAGTTAAATATAAAGTTCTTATATATTATAAAAGTAATATTATTATATAAATAAAGGAATTTATATTAAGATTAATTAATTTAATTAATTTAAGATACTTAACTTTTAAGCTTCTTAAGCTTCTTAAGTAATAGCTTAACTACCTAGCTTTATTTAATACTTAAGCCTACTTACTTAACTTAATATACCTACTAAACCTATACTTATAATATATTATAAAGTTTATAACTTAAGATCTTAAAGTAGTAGACTTACCTTTCAATAAGATTAAAAGGATTATAAGATTAAAAGGTCTTAATTTCTTAAAAAGAGAATTAAGTTTATTATAATTAAAAAATAATTATAAGAAGTTTAAGATAAGACTTCTTAAGTACCTTAAGGAAATTAATATAAAAAAGGATTGCAATCTTTTATATTAATATACTTCATCTTATAAATATTAATTATATTATTATATATAAAGTAAAGAGGAGATACCTTTATCTCTTATTTACTTAAGATAGCTTTTTAAAGCTCTTAAAATTATTTTAATTAAAAAATAAGCTTTAAACTTAATATTATTATAAACTATTATTATATCATAATTAATAATAAGGATAATAAGGGCTTATTAAGTAATATAATAGTAGTAATAAAGATATATAATATTTAACTTAAGCTTTAATAATATTATTAATATCTTACTTTATAAGGTAAGAAATAGATATTATTAAGGCTTCTTACTTTAAAGTATATAAACTTTATAAGATAATTCCTAATATATATTATATTAAGGAGTATACTTATAAACTTAAAAAGAATCTTAAAATATTTAATAAATAATTTAATTCAAATTATTATAATTTAAGAAGTATCTTAATTATAATATTTATTATAATAAAGAAAGATAAGAGTAGCCTTATATTTTCAAAGAATAGAAGTTATTAATAATATAATATAAGATAAGAAGTAATTAACAGATAAGAGTATAATATATATTATTATTAATTAATATAAGTATAAAAAGAAAAAAGGATTAAATTATATAAAGATATAATAAATATTAAATAAAAGGAGAAGCTAGCTTATATACATAAAGAGAAGGAAGGTATCTTTAAATTCTTATAATAAAACTTTAATATTAATAATAAAGATCTCCTTAATACCTTTAATCTATATCTTAATATGTTTAATATTAAACCTAATTTTATAAATTTTAAGGTATAAGTCCTTAATAGTAGTAATAATAATAATATTTAATATTTAAATATATAACTCTTTAATAGTTATAATTAGCTATTTATTTAAAACTTTTTAAAGCTTACTAACTTGATAATCTTAACTTTATCTCTTTAAGATTTCTCTTATATTAACAACTTAAAATTCCTACTACTACTAATATTACCTTTAAAGCTATTACTTCTATTATAACTAAATTAATAAAGTTAATAATAATAATTAAGTAAGGTTATATTATAACTAGATCTAGCTTTATTATATAATTAATAGAGGCTAAGAAGGATATAATAATTAAGAAGACTAAGAACTTAAAATTATAATAATAAAGGAATAGAATAAATATAAAATAAAAGGTAAAGGTGAAAGTAACTTATATAATTAATCAAAAGGTTATAAAGGATAAGAAGTAAATAAAGTTAATATAACTAAAGAAGGAAGATATAAATTAATTAATAAATATAATATATAATCTATTAATTAATATAAGAAGTTATAATTAGATATTAATATTTATAAGTAATTATATACTCTATTAGCTAGTCTTATATCTTATAATATATCTACTTATAATAGTTGTAATAGTAATAGTAATAGTAATAGTAATAGTAATAGTAATAGTAATAGTAACAGCGTAGTATAATAACGTATATAACCTTATATATATAAGTAAGTAGTAGGAGGTATAATATTATCCCGCCTTATAGTATAACTAAGGTAAAATTAGTATGTAGGAGGATTATAGGAAGAGGACTATCTATATCTAAGTTATAATACACCGCTCTTAAGGATTATCTACTACATATACTATAGGTAATAGACTCTAAATCCTACTATACTAATAAAAATATTAAGTATAATCTAGAGATCTAGTTTATCCTCTAATAGTTCCTAGGTGGCTTTAATAACGTACTAGGCTATTATAATAATATAGAATAATAGATACAAGGTTTTCAAAAGGATTCTAAGTCCGGATTTTAAGGCCTTAGAACTGAAATAGTATTATATCCTAGTAAATTAGATTGGAATATAATAGGTATAAACTATTTATTCTCCTAAGTATCTATAGTATTCAAGCTACTAGTAGAAACGAAGGATTATTCTATAATATTTCATAGAAATTAGTCTTATACTTAGTATACTTAGTATATAACTAGTCTAATACGTAGACCTTCTATCTCTTCTAAACTAATTAATTAATATACTTATTTATAATAAGTAAATCAATCTACCTATATCTTTAGTAGGTTATAAGCTTAGTATAATATTATAGTTATAATAGTTTACTCCTATTAAAAGATATTATACTTATTAATAAAAGTAGTAAAGTCTTAATTTATAAAGATTTTTATAAAGATACCTATACTATCTCTTTACTATAATAGAAAATCTAGATATTTAAATCCTAAAGATCTCCTATTCTTATCTATACTTATCTATTAGCTTAAAAGTACCTTATTATAATAATAGGCCTAACGCTAATTTTAGTATTTTTAGTAGAATATTAAGATTTTTAGTAATAGTATCTATATAATATATATATATAATTTTAATTTATTAATACTAAAAGATATATATAGGCTATTATAGTTCTAGCGTATATACTATTATATACTTCCTAATTAGGCCTAGTACGCTAAGACCTATATATAATATTCGTATATAATATTATAAAGTAGAAATATTATAATTAATATTCTTATATAAACTTAATGTTAATATCTTATAACTTATATTAAGTTTCTAATATAATATTAACTATCCTTCTTACTTATAATATTTTACTTCTAAAGTATAAAGGATAATAGTAATTAGTAATAGCTTAGTACTATATTAATACTTAATATATATATTTATAAATTAATAACTTTAACTTAAAGCTTTATTATTAAGAAGTATATATTCCTTATTTATTAAAAAGGGATAACTGTAAAGCTAGGTACCGCTAGCTTTAAGCTAGCGGCTTGGAAATATAAAAGACGTAGAGTTAAGTAATAGGACTTAATATAGGCTATAATATACTAATATCTTAGGTAGTATATATACTAGAACTAATCTCTAAGGAACTTAGGAAAATACGGGGGAGTACCTAGATAATATATATCCGTTAAGATATAGCTAAATATAATATTAATATTATCCTATATTTATAAGGAAGGTCTATTAAGTAGATTATATAATAGTATATAAGGTATATATATACTATAACCTAATAATTACCTCCCCTCCTAGGCCCTAGTTCCTAGGGATATAGTAATATAAATACTTATTAAAAAACCTTAAAACCTAGTAGGAAAGATAAGGAAAAATAAGGAAAAAGAGTTATTTAGTATATTACTATTATAGTAGTATTGACTATTATATATAAGGTATATACGTATTAAAACCTTTATAAGGCGGTAATAATATTATCTAGTAGGCGTATATTAAATATATCCTTATATAGGTAGATAGTATATAAGTATTTATAATAATAATATCTAACCTATTCTATAATATTTACGCTTATAGTATATACTAGTAATAGAATAAAACTATTATTACTTAGTAAAGATATTATAGCTATAATATATACTAGTAGTAGGCTAAATCTTTATAAAGTACTTTATAATATTATACTTATAAGCTATACTAGTAGTAGAATAGTATTATAGTAATATAATAATATATTATTACCTATTACTAATATATTATATTAAATAGCGAATATAATAGTAGATAGTAGGTATATACTAATAGTATTATAATATATAACTCCTATTAAGTAAATATATTAAGATATAGTAGTAGATATATTAGTCTCTATTAATATCTAATATAAAATAAGATAGAAGGTTAGTATCTATTATTACTAGTTCTATAGCTTTAGTTATATACGCGCTAATATAGTAATATATTAATAAATATTCTATCTTAAAGTTTTATCTTCTTTATAATTCTTATAACCTCTCTTATAAGTACTTATACTAGTTATAAGATAGCGGTAATAGTAATACTATTATATAGTATAGATATCTTATTATTATATACTTATAATATAACTTTATAAGTATACTATTATTATATTATTATATTATTATTTATTAATATATTAACTTATTATAGACTTCTATAATTAAGTATATCCGCGCCCGTCTACTCTAAGATAGCGTATTAATATTAATAGTATATTAGATCTCCCTTATAAAACTTATTTTATATTAGGAAAGGATAATAAATATAATTATAGTAACTTCCCTCCCTATTATTATTATATTAATAGCTATTATAGTATAGATTATTATATAGAGGTATATTATTATTAAATTAATAATAGTATAATTACTAATATATATAGATTTTAGTCCTGTTCTAGGATAAGGTAAGAAGATCTATATAATAATATACTAGGATTAATTAATATACTCCCTTAAAGAATAAGTAAAAGAGACTTAATAAGAAGATTACTTAATAGCGGAAAGTATATAAGTAAATAGTAGCTATAGGTAGGTATACCCCTTAAATTATAATTAACTTATAGGATTAGAACTAGGAGCTTAAGGCGTATATTAGTAAATTAGAAAGCTAAATAAAGGTTATATAAACTAAATTTAATAGCTTATAATAGTATAAAGAGGTACTAGTATTACTAGAGCTTAAGCCTTAACCTAAGATAGTATTATAATACTACTAGTATTATTAATAGGAATATTATATCCTAATTATATTAGAACTTTAATAAGTAGTAGATAGATAGATTATTTATACGCCTATTCTAGTATTATTTATACTAATAAGGGTAGTCTTTTACGCTTAGGTACTCCTTCCTAGTAGGAAAGATAGCGGAGCTACTATATCCTATTATAGTAGGGCGTAGGAGAAACCTTTTATAATTAAAAACTCCCGCTTATTATCTCCTTTCCTTATAATATTTTATTTCTTAAGTAACCTAGTAAGTCTTTTCTACTAGGATTATATTATTTAGCGCGTCTAATTAATAGTATTTATATAGCTCTTTAATTACTTTCCTCCCTTTCTACTTTATTTTTAGTACCTTTATTAATTTCAGTAATAGAATAGCTTATAGCTTTAAGCTTATATAAGGCCTATTCCTCCTTCTCTTATGTTAAGGTAAGGGCCTAGCGTCTTATTTCATTATACTTCCCTTTTAACCGGCGCTAAATCTTCTTATTCCCCGCCATTATACTCGCGTAGGTACTACGGAGCGCTTAGTATTTTATTACTAGGTTATTAAGTTATATCTAGATTAGGGGAGTTATTACCTCCGCCTTTAGTACTAGTACTAGCGTTACCTTATACGCGCTAAGGATTAATCTTAAATAATTATTTTATATTATCTTAAGCGTATATATATAGGTCTCTATAATACTAGCTATTTCCTTTAGGTAATATTATATTAGAGTTATAAATATAAGTATTAATTAGACTATTATATTATAAACTATCTTGTATCTTATAAAGGTTATACCTTAAGTTAAACCTATTAAGTACTTAAGCGCCTAGGATTAAGTAATAGCTCTTATCTTAATTTAAATAATATATAGGTCTTAATAAAGTTTTAAGTTAATATATAATCCTAGGACTTATATACTTACGCTTAGGATAACTTTTATATTACTAAATTAGACTATTTCTAATATATTAAAATTCTTTAGTATTCTTAAGAGGTAGACTAGTTTATATTTCTATAATATAAATATCGTGTTATAAGTCTTTACCTATCTTTAATAAATTTAATAGGCCTTTTTAAGTTAATAGTAGTTCCCTTTAATAGACTTATTATATATTAAGAGGTAGATATTATTAATAAAACCTCCTACTTATATAAAGAGCTTAGTCCTCGCGTATTCCTTAATTAATAGTCTATTGAAAGAATAGGAAAAGGATTAATAAGATTAGGGAGTCCTAGGAAATCCTAGTTTTTACTTCCTCTATTTAATTAGTTCTTATCCCTATTATAATAGATATCGCCCTTTCTTAAAAGAAGCTTATAACCTAGTCTATAATTATTATTAGGATTCCCTTTATTTTAAAGTTATAGAGTAACCTCTTATATAATATATTATTAAAGGCTCCTATAATATTTAATAATAATAGGCTTATAATATTCTCTTTTCCTTAGTTTTATATTATATAAATTAAGTCTATTAGAGCCTTAAGGGCTAGCTCTATTAACTTATCCTTCCTTACTCCTATTTATTACTCTAGGAGGAGCTTATAGCGTTCCGCTAGATTATTAAGATACCTAGATATTATTATCTCTAGAGCTTTTCTTAGTATATTAAGTAGCGCTATTAATTAATATACTTTTAACTTTAAATAATCCGGTTTCTTTAGCTTTTTTAAGATAATTATATTTACCTCTTTAAATCTCTTTAAGTAGTAGCTCCTATCTAGGTAGGCTTAAAAGAGCCTTACTACTACTTTAATAAGATCTTTATATAAGATGTATAAGAACTTATTTAATAATCTTAAGATCCTTAAGGCCTTATCTATAATTAGGTATTAAATTACTTCCTAGATTTCCTTAAACTCTAGGGTAGTATAAAAGTTAATTAAGGTAAGGTATATTATATCCTTAATATTCTTTAAATTAACTTAAGAAGGGGAAGGGAAAAGGATTCTCTTAAGCGCCTTTACCTTCCTCTTAAAGTTAGTAGCCTTCCCGCTCTCCCCGTCCTTAAGGGCTAGGAATTAGGGGAGTTTCCTAGGGATTATATTCCTTTCTCTTCCTTATTATATTAGCTTCTAGACGCCTATCTTCTTTAATAATACTACGTATATTACCTCTTAATAATTTAGCGTATAAGTCTTTCTAAATATTAAGACCTTATTCCTATTTATCTCTTAAAGCCTCTCCTTTATAGCGGTTATTTAATAATATTTATAATATCTTAAGGCCTCTCTTAAGGCCTTTATTACCCTTATATAATCTATTATCTAATATAACTTTAAGCCTTTAAAGGATCTAATATTAGGGATAATATTATCCGCGATTTCCTAGAGTATTATAATTAGCTTATTTATATATATATTAATCTTTTTATATAACTTTAATAAGTATTAATTTAGGACTCTAGCTAGGATAATTATTTATATATTAATATCCCCTCTTATCTCCTTAGAGTTAGCCTTCTTTTAAGCTTATTTCTTATAGGATTTTAGCTCTTCTTATAACTATTCTAAGGATATATATATTAGGAGGTAGTTAGATCTAAAGTTAAATTCTAATTTAACCTTATATCTTAATATTATATTATACGCGCTTTTAATAAGGAATAATAGGTTAATTATACTTTATATTCCCTAGCTCTATTATATTATTAAGTCTTAAGATATATTAAGTTTTATTTCCTATTATCTTATTACCTTTAATAACTTATCTACTATTATATAATATATATACCTACCTAGATTATTTTATTATAAGTAATATAAGTTAAAGTTATTAATTATTATATATTCCTTATCTTTATTAAGTACTCCTTTAAGGGCTAGGATTATAAATAGGCTATCATTAGAAGTTAGGCTTATTAAGGAAGGATTATATATATTATAAATTTAAAGGGTTATCTCTTATAACTTAGAGGGCCCCTTAATTCCTTTAGCCTAGTCTTAGGGGTTATAGACTTATATTTATAATAAGTAGAGGTCTCCTCTATTATATTTTACCTCCTAGGACTCTAGCTCTAGTCTTTTATTTATATAAAAGTAGGTTCTTACTTCTAGATTATTATAATATATTAGATAGAACTTACTTATATTATAATTATAAGATATACTATTTATTAAGTTCCTAGCCGGTTCTTATATAATAAGTATATCTATATCTTAAACTTTATTATTTTCTAGAAGGGGTATTATTATTATATCCTTCCTTCTTTATATATTATATTATAGGATTTTTAGTCCCCTTATATTACTTATTAAATAGACGGGGGTTAATTCTCTACCTATATATCTACGTCCTAGCTAGGGGCTAGGGCGGACTCTTTCCTCCGCTATTAATATTAAGGTTTTATTAGAAGGGGTAGCTAGTTATATTCTAATAAGAATAGCTTTATTAGCCTCTTAACCTTCTTTAATATAGACGCGCTATTTACTTTAAGTATTATATCCCTAAATACCTTATATTTTATACTATATATTACTATCTAGAAGTTCTTTACCTCCTAACGGCCTCCTATTATAAATAGTATAGCTTATACTACCTTCCTCTCTAATATCTTAAAGTATTTTAGCTTCGCTTCTAGCTTAGCCTTTATCTTCTTTACCTCCTTTTACCTAATTAGGTAGCTCTTAGCCTACGCTAAGTATTTACCTTTATAGACTACGTACTACTTCGCTACGCCTAGGCTATCCGCGTAGTTATTAGTCAGGTAGCCTCCCGCGTATTTACTACATCTCGCTGGCTTCGTACAGATTTTACTGATATACCCGTACGCATAGCAGTTAAAGTATTACCTAGGTACCGTATCCCTTTCCTATCTAGTATAGAAGAGGAGTACGCCCTCTACTTTATAGCCTATCCCTCTACTCTTTCTAGTTCTTCTCTCGCCTTTACCGTAGTAGTATAGAGTATAACGTCGCCTATCTTCATTTAATACGCCGCGATAATGGAGTCTATAGCTCTACCCGTAGTACGGAATATCTATATAAGCTATATAAGCGTAGCCCCTAGTAGTTATTCCCTCTCCTTAGCGTTATTAATCCTTATTATAATCTACTTAATCCTCCTAGTATTCTCTACCTTTAAGGCCTATTAGGTTAGGGGTACTTATAACCCTAGTATAACGCGTTATATAACCTTTACCTAGTTATTTAATCCTCTTTATATTATTAGTAATACTAGTATATTCTTTCTAGTCTCTATTATATTAGCGTGTCCCTTAATATTATAGTTAATATAGGCGCGTAGCTAGCCTATTACACTTTAATAGAACTTCTATAATATCTTATTTATTTACTTCTACTTCGTACTCTATACTATCTCAAGAAGCTTATATAATTCTAGCTCCTTATTATTTATTAATCCTATCTTCTTACCTCCTAATAGTTAACGTGTTATCATGTTACCTCCTCCTTTATCTACTCTATCACCTCCTTCCCCGTTATATCCCCCCCGCTAGGTACCCCGTCCCTCCTACCCCATAGTCTACTCGTCT
>JAABUL010002903.1_pt1 | contig 27024 bp, 28 predicted proteins | sample 5559151 | NCBI WGS metagenome assembly JAABUL01 (sample SAMN10711876, study PRJNA513368) | rock metagenome | isolation source: Antarctica rocks | place: Antarctica: Victoria Land, Pudding Butte sud | reverse complement strand
TTTCCTGGGTTCCAGGAAAACCCCAGACACAAGCATGAGGTTGTGATAACAAAATCTCTTCGGAGATCTATATTCACCCTTTCCAGGATGTCTAAGGGGCCTAAGGTTGAGTTTAAATGTGCTCGGAGAGAAAAACCTCCAAAGAGGGATCAACCTTTCCGGCGTCGTGGCAGTTTGTCCAATTTTTATGAGCTTCTGTCTCCTTTCTTGACGTCTACCAGCACACTCTCGTTGAGATATCGATGGATCATACAGCGTTACTCGCTTGTCTTGGAAGTTATTGTTCAATTACCAGACAGAAATGCCTGGTAACCTGGCATCGAGCATGCTTCCATTCAGCCGCTATTTCGAATCCTACCAACTCATGTAAGGCCTCCCATTCAAACATGCAACTATAAACGTTGAGAGCGTTCGAGGAGCGAACGCCAGTGTTATCTAGCGTTATCACCTACATCAACCGCGCGAGCTAAACTGAGCTACTAATTGGCTCAAGGGTGACGGACCGCACAACAAAGCCCAGGAGAGATCCAGGTTTACAGCTACGATTGTGCGAAGATAGCGAGTCGAACACAAAACCATAGGACTTGCCATTGTTTCATCGGTGCGTGAATCCACCTACCCTAAGCAATCAGCTGAAAAGCAAAGTCTTATGATCAAGTGGTTAGAATATCGCCAGAACATGTCCTCATCGTCAGCACCCAAATCTGAGCCAAAATCTGACGAGTCGTCGGCTTCTGATACGACGTCGTCTTCTGCTTCTTTCGATGGTGGAGCGGACTTCGATTGGTCTAAATACCTCGCCCACAGACCAGCCTATTCGCCTGCCTTCTACGACATCATCTGGGAGTATCACCAAAAGCACAGCAGCCATTGGCAACTAGCCCCACGACGTCGGTACTGGTCCAGGGAACGTAGCAGAAGTCCTTGCCGCCCGTTTCGACGGTGTCATCGCAAGCGATCCCAACGGACGCAATGTCGGCCTTGCACGTAAACGGCTCAACTACTCCCATATCTCCTTCAGAAAATGTCGTGCAGAGATTCTCTTGAACGCAGGTGGGACTGAGTCGGAGCACAGAGCCGATTTGATCACGCTCGCCGAGTGTATTCCGTTGATGGATGCGAAGGAGGCTTTCGGTGGTTTTGCGAGAATGATGAGGCCTGGAGGTACGCTGGCGGTGTAGTTCTATTGGAAGACCCATCTGCGATGAGCCAGGACAAGAAAAGAGTCAAGCGATTTATGACAAGATTACAGCTAAAGCTTTGAAAAGATTCTGCCTTTAAAAGGTACACCTATGAACGAGCATTTACCTCGTTGGCGACTTTAATATTGCTTTCCCCACATCGGAGTGAACGGACGTTAAAAGGATCAAGTGGAACAATAACAAGGAGTTGACGTTCCTGGGCCAAGAGTACTTTGACTTCAAATTCAAGTACGAGTCCGCTGTTGGGCCTCATAAAGAATAAGAAGAGAGATTGGATCGGACATTTTGGGCCAAGGAGAATTGTGGAATCGAGTGGGCCAAGGAGTTCATTGATGCTCAATCTCCTTGGAAGACGGAGAGTGATGATATCGATGCTCAGCTTACAACAATGTTTGATGATTTGGAAGATGCTATGGGAGGAAAGGGCAGCAAGGTGAGGATTGCCTGGCCCGTGGTGCTACTTTTGGCAACTCGGAAGTGGTGCTTGATCAGACCCGGCGACGAGGCCCGTTGGCATACCATGATGGGTGAGAAGCTTGTTAGTGTTGCTGGGTGAGTAGTACAACTCTCACTATTGCCAAGCTCAAGTCACAGAAACCTAAGCCAGATTTTTCTCATTCATCTCGATCTTTGATTGTCTCATTTGATTCATTGGGATGTGAATCATTCATCCACAGCTTTGATTTCTCAAACTTTAGCAACATGAAGAAATGTGTGAATTTTCCGTCAAGACCCTTGGGTCACTACCTAAGCGGTTGAGATTCACTCTCCAGTCTCGACTTCGAAGTATATATACCTGGATTCTTTCTCTGCTATTACCAACCATACAACTTCGTCCACAATCTCCGCTTTCCATTTTGTTTATATAGAAATGATTTCATCTACCCAATTCTGCACACACCCACCCGCCACTATGGAAGAAGCAATGGAAACCGCACTGCACCCTTTCCCTCAACCTTGGATATTAAATCTATAACTGATCGAAGCTGTCGATAACTTGCAGCAGGCCCTGAACGCTCAGCTTCCGAGCAACCAAAAGCCTTACGTCAAGGTGTTAGTCCAGAAGACTCAGCTTCCATAGGTATAGTGGGCCCACTGTCTGCTTGGACGAAGCACTAAGTGCAGTCTTGACAGCTTTCTACTTCATTCTTTGAGTCCTCCTTCTCCAGCAGACCGAAATCCTTGCTTTTCGTGGAATTTCCCCCCGAAGACTTTTGTGCGTACGACGCCTTCACAGCACACGTCTCTTGTCCGTCCAAATGGCCGAACCGATCTGGTGTGACGTCGACACCTCTCAGCCAATTCCCAGCATGAACATCAAGGCCATCGCTCTCATTTTGTGGGCTCGCTGGAGACATCAGGATTACGTTAAGAACATAGAGTTGTGAATTTCTCGAACCTCTGTGATGACTGTATAAAGGATAATCGCTTCTACTTTTAGGGGATTTTGCGTTCCTCCTGATTTACTCACAATGGATGAGGAGGAGCTTCAGCAACTGATACAGATGAAGGCCATTGCAATCTGGGATATTTCGCCAGGGTTTACGCCTCGCTCCATGGGATAGGACTCCGGTTCCCCTTGGAAGAACACACCGTCAAAGTAGGTGACATTCCCATCAGCGTGTTACGTTACATCGCAAACACGTCGCTCGACATCGATTTGATGTATCGCCGCTAGGATGAATCTCCACCGTCCTCTATTAGATTTCCACACCCTTTCTAAGGTCGCGATAATTGTGCCATCGAGACGGCTCTAAGCATGCTTGAGTCGACAAATACGGGCCGTATAAAGGGTGACCAGCTCCCTCTACACGCACTATATAAGCTTCCATACTCTGTTCAGCGTGCTCGGAGACTTACAGCGAGGGACTGGGGAGACGATCAGGTCTCACCAGAAAGCGAGCTCGACGAGGTGCGTGACTTGGTCTATGAAAACCTGGCCTAGCCTGAAGATATACATGATACCCTCCGAAGGAGCACTACTATGGCCATCCTGTTACAACTGTGCGTCAGCGTGACTTGTCTGGTGACATTGTATCATCTAGCCAAAATCCAACGTCGCCGGACTTTGGCTCGTGCGAACGGATGCCAACCACCTAAGAAATATCCACATAAGGATCCTTTCCTCGGTCTCGACCTTTGTCTGCAGACGGGGAAACTGTTTGAGAAGAACCGGTATCTTCCGGAACTTGTTCGACGTTACAATGAGTATGGTCCAACCTTTGAGATCAACTCTCTAGGCTCATCCAGTATTAACTCTATCGTACCCGAAAATCTGCAAACAGTCTGGAGCTCGAAGTTCGTGGACTGGGGGGTTCAACCTGTCCGCCTTCCTGCTCAAGATCCGTTTTGTAGAAGTGACTTCATCACAACCGATGGTCCTGTGTGGGAACACTCGAGAGCTCTCCTTAAACCGAGCTTCAACAAATCCAATATGACCGATTTGTCGGCCTTGGAAAAGTATTTGAGGATGGTCATTGACAAGATCCTAAGAGATGGATCTACTGTGGACTTACAACCACTATTTTTCTGCCTTGTTAGCGACCATTCTGTGCTATGAACGCCACATTCAATACTGATTATTAACAGTATCTCGACACTGCGACCTTATGGCTGTCTGGGGAGTCGACGAAGTCGTTATCTGGAGGCACCTCAGTTGACGATCAGACTTTTCTGGAAGCATTCGATTTTGCAATGTACGGATCAGGTTTCTGCATCGCCCTGCGTCCATTCAGGTTCCTGTGCCGAGACTCGAGGTGGCCTGAATCGTGCAAAAAGACCCATGAATTTGGCGAGAAATATGTTACCAAGGCACTCAATTACCGCTGTGAGTTCTTGTCCAACAATGGCCATTCTCGAGAATTTAGCGACAAGCAGCGACGCCCCATCCTCTTGTACGCTATGGCGGAACAGACAGAGGACCAAACAGAGCTCCGTAATCGAATCTTACAGGCTCTCATGGCAGCTCAGGAGACTACTGCAGTGCTCATCAGTAACGTTTTCTTCCTCATCTCCCGCCACCCTCTCGTATGGCAACAACCACGGACGGAGGTGCTTGCACTAGGCGAAAGGGCACTTGACATCGATGTGCTGCAGAAAATGGGATATCTGCGCAACGTTATACACGAAGGTATATATCTGCAGGCCGTTCTACTCCATCCACGAAGTTGCTGACCCATCTTATGCTAATAGTGCTCCGCTTGTATCCTGTCTTTCTCAAATGAACCGCGTTGCGCTTGTTGATACAACGCTCCCAGTTGGCGGCGGCCCTGACGGCGCCTCCCCAATTCACATCCCTGCCGGAACGGGGTTTGACACAAGCTTTTACGTTCTTCATCGCCTATCCTCTGTTTGGGGTCCGGACGTCAAGCTTTTCAATCGAGATCGGTGGAACCCATTCAAGCCAGGCGCTTGGGAGTATGTTCCGTTTGGAGGAGGTCCCCGCGTGTGTGCAGGAAAATTCAAAGCATTAACAGAAGCTTCCTATGTTATAGTGAGGATTTTGCAAGAATTTCGCCAAATCGAGGGCCGTGATGAGCGAGAATGGACTGGAGAGGTTCAGCTGACAGCGAGAAATGTCAATGGGTGCAAAGTTGCTTTGACACCTGCCTGGGCTCTGAGCTTGCCTAAAGGGTAAGATACCTCAGCTGGCTTGTTGGGTTCAATCAACTGTTGACTATTGAGTGGCCTCAGTCTGTGGGATAGAACAACATCTGCTGGTCTCAAGTTGCGACAGTCCTTGGCTAACTTAACAGCTATCAAGGGAAGTGAGTGGCTTGTGAATGTACGACGAACGACTGCTACTTCGATTTTGAGGCAGTGCAACGGTAGCCACGTTCATAAGTCTCATCAAGCAGAGTCTTAAGAAGATGCTAGTCCCTCTAGAACAGCCTTTGTCACGGGAAGCGAGTCACTCATCGATTTCCACAAAGCAGAGCAACTGTATAGCATGGCAAGCTGCCGGTTCATTTGGACAGGTGAGCTCGTTGACACCGAGCAGGTAGACTGCGGACACGATTTCGATCGGTTGTATCCAGGTCTTCTAGCACTCGTGAAGTTCGTGTTCACAGGAGGCTGGAACGGGGGGTTTTAATGAGGTAGAAGACTTACTTCTGAAAAGTTTGGTCCAACATTTGGGACATCCTCACTGAAATATTCTGATGCTGTGAGAATGCCTTTGCTGAGTCGTCCGTTATTCCTGGCGTCATTGAGGTGCTGTTGGAGCACCGTTTATATCTCTTCGGCATGGTCCAGAACAGCGTGGCGTTCCCACCTAGCCTCCTCTTCTTCTTCCGATAGTGCAAAGAATTGTACCTCCAATTCATCGATGCAAAACTCCCAGTCCAATGCATCATATCCAAAGTCCGCTGTTATCTCAACTTTGTAGACCTCATTCCATTCCTCACCACTATACTCCTCCATCTTAACCAGAAATGGAAGGTGATAACCACTTGGGAAGTCAATATGCCACACCAAAGGTTCTTTCTTCGCTTTGCTATATCCCTTGACGTAGACTGTAGTTCCTGGAGCAGGTGCATCCATTGGCTTGACATAGAACGATCTCAGCGTGAAGTATGGCTGCAAGCCCTCCAGGCTCATAGCAGTCGCATTGGCGATATCAAACGAGGCTCCATGCCCGTTTTCGTAGAGCCTTGATCCAACCAGCGCATTTGGGGAGGATACTGCGCAATTGAGGTCATGCTTGGAAATCATGCCTTCCAAGGCCGGGTCGTCAGGCTTGAAGACGCTATAGAGGTCGAAATTCAGGTGATGGTACGGAGAAGGAACATTGGCGAGGCCTGCCTGAGTGGGAATGTCATCGAACTGGAGGGATATGAGCAGCCATAGACAAGTGGAAATTCTTAATTGACTTACGTTGATCACAGTATGGTTGTTGGCAACTCTGTTTGACTGTCCTGGGGAGAGGAAGCCTTGGCCAAGGGCCAACAGAGGAGCGAGCAACTTCATAGAGGAAGCTGGAAGGAGAGGGGAAGGGCGTAGATGTTTATGCGCTAGAGTTGATCGGTAATTGGCGGCGCCAAGGCGCGCTACCTAATCGCGGCAGGCTATATACTCCGGGCGAAGTCACGGAAACATTTCAAACATTCACTCTAAACATCTGGTAAAGAACTTGAACATATTTGTCTAAATTGCAGTCTACACAATGTGCGGTTTACTGAATCATGACCAATGTCGCAGGACCGCAGGACGTTTTCGAACCTAAAAAGCGCCAAACGAATGAGTTGATCTACTAAATATTCCTCGCATGTTTCATACGGTCCTACAGGACGTCACTTATTGGCGAGGACGTATCGATATCTCGCTTTCCCGTTCGCCATGTCAACAACAGCCTCGTTGGCTTCGGACATCGGCCGAACGTTCACCCACGCTTGTACATTCTCTTTCGCTGCAAGTTCTAACATTTCCCGGCAAGTTTTCCTCGAACCGATCAGACTGCCTCCAACTTTCCGATTATTCTTCAGCAGCGCGAATGCATTGAATGCAGGAATTGGATCCTCAGGAGCACCAACCTGGATGAGGGTACCTTTAAGGTCAAGCAAGGCAAGGTACTTTTCAAGCTCAAGGCCTGCTCCAGAAACGGTAGAAATGATAAGGTCCAGAGAGCTCGCGTGTTTGGTCATCCAATCTGGTTCCTCACTAGTGGCAATGAAGTCGTCTGCGCCCATGCTATGAGCATCGTCTTTCTTACTGGATGTTCGAGAGATTGCGACAACCTTGTCGCTCTTCAGTGCTTTTGCAAACATGATTGCGAAGTGCCCTAAACCACCCACACCTACGATTCCGACTCGCTTGCCCGGCCCGGCGCCATTCTCTATCAATGGCGAATACACCGTCAGGCCGCCACAAAGCATAGGAGCCGCAACTTCTGACCTGATTCCCTCCGGTATCTGGAACACGAACTCTGCGGGGCCGCGCCAGCATGTCGCATATCCTCCCATGGCCTTGCTTCCATCTTTGAACCTGGCGTCGTATGTCGTTACGAACTCATTTTGGCAATGATGCTCTTCATCCGATGAGCACATAGGACAATCAGGCCGCAGGCAAGCTTTGCACTGCGCGCCAACGCCTACGCGATCGCCGATTGTGATGCCCTTGACCCTCTGTCCCACTCGCGCCGCACGGCCAACGATCTCATGGCCAACGACAATCGGGTAATCCGCTGGTTTCCAGCCGGAGCGCAGGTGGGATATGTCACTCCCGCAAACACCACAGTGACTGATCTCGATCTCGACATCTGTCTCCTCGAATGATTTAGGGGCGTATGCTTCCCATTTCATGTTGCCGTCCGCCGAAGACTCATCGTGGGCAACCCAGCCTTTGAAGGTTTGAGATTCAGCCATGCCGATGATGTAGTAGATTCCGTGGTCGGTAGTTTGAAGAGTGATTTGAAGACTGAGTTATGTGCAAGAGCAGTAGAGACTTTCATAATTAGCCTAACTACTTTTTATACCCCAACGCGTCGTCGCGACCCTCAAGTCCGGCTGTGCCGTTATCACCGAAAATATGTCTCGGGTGCAATCCATGCTAATTCTTCCCAAGTCATGATTGGTTATAAGATCACCTCGATGTATCTCAGTAGTTTACCCGAAGAAGGTTGAAAGGCTATCACGCCTATGTTACGTACATCGCTCGATCGTCAATGCTTCCGGTGTGTCCGTGTAAGGGTAGGTCTTAGTGTGGAGCATTATGCTTAACTCCGTGCTTTCTCCGGGCACACTTGTATGAAATAGATTGCTTCCAACGGCATTTGACTCCATGGTCAAGGACTTTCCATTCATCACTATTTTCGCTCTTTCCACAGATCAGCGCATCATAATGCTATCCTCACATCACGACCAACAATGCCGCATGGTTAGATGGCGTTGGCCCTGCCGAACTGCCCAAGATAAACCCAGATGAGGTCTTGGTCAAGAACTCATACAATCCTATCGACTGGAAGGTGCAGAATTACGCCCCTCTAAAAAAGCCAGATCGAGCCGTTCACTAAGTCTCCGCAACCCTATAAACAAGTTTCACCCCACTAACCTTCCCATCCCTCATCTCCCGCATCCCATCCAAAACTCCCCTCAACCCATTCGGCCTCACGCTTGGTGGATGCACCTTCACCTTTCCCTGCTCCAACAACTGTCCCGCCAGCTTCCAGAACATGACGCCGAAATCAAAGTCCTCCTTGCTGGCTGATCGGCCATAATCGGTCAAAGCCTCCCCGAAGACCGTGTACGCCAATGTACTCTGACTCTCGATATCCTCTCGCGGACAAGCAATGGGCTCAAGAGCGCTGTAGGTGCCACCGGTGGTGGAGAGCGCGTCGCCGCACGTCTTAGCGCTCGCGTCTATGGAGATGGTATCCAGAGCGTGCTTGAGCTTGTCAGTCGTGTATTCGCGGATTCTGCTGCCGCAGCTCGGATCTTTGTAGTCGAAAGTTTCGTCGGCTCCCAGGTTCTTGACCAGGGGGAAGTTTCGCGGTGAGCATGTCGTGATGACGGTTAGGTTTGAGCTGTCCCAGGTCGGTCAGCTTTTCAGTCTTGTGAGGTGTCTGGTGGGGAATCTTGCAGCTTTGCGAACTGGATGGCGAGAGTACCAGTGGCAGTGCTGCCGCCATATATGAGCAATGGAAATGGGTGTCTGGCTGGTTGGGTCGGCAACGGCAGCTTTAGTGATTGGTAGAGAGCCTGGCCAACGGTAGTACTACGACCGCCGTATCTCATCAGGGCCGATATTGGTTTGACGATAGGGGTGGACAAGTGTCATACATGCCTACGCCTAGCGTTGCGGCCTCCTCGAAGCTCATACCCTTCGGGATTGGGATTTGCAAATCGCCTTTTGCAGTGACATACTCAGCGAAGGCGCCGTCCTCGAGATTGTCGCCATTGCTTCCGTGGACGACGCCGCAGACTCGATCGCCCTGCGCGAAAGCTTTCGTTACATTCTTACCAACCTCCATCACTGTGCCGGCGTAATCGCAACCGACTGTGGAGCCCGCTTTTCCCTCACCATCGACATGTTGCCAGTCCGTAGGGTTGATGGCGACGGCGACCGTTTTGACCAGAATGTAGCCATCGGGAAGTTTTGGGATCGGAGCATCAGAGATGAGATGGGCATTTCCGCGGCTCTTGATCACAATGGCCTTCTGCCGAGAGGGCATTATCTCAAATGTTTTGGAGGCAAGAGGCTTTCTGCTTCGGGATCAATATTGTGGTGTAGTGAGTAGCGCACGGCTTTAATGAGTTCGGGGACTCATACGTCTGATGCGGACGTTGGTCCGAAAGGGATCCATGACAAAGCGCCTTGCATATGTAAGGCGTCCAGCGCTTGTCATGATCGACCAGGGGTCGAGGCTAGGAGGAGTATGGATCTCAAATGGCTCGACTCTTAGTCCCTTCTTTGTGTATCAATTCTTGAATACTGATCATTGCCTTCCTAACTAGGTTAGACGGAAGTACGCAAGATCCAAGTGGGACTTCCTCGAAACAAGTGGACGCGACACATGAGCCACACTACGTCTCTTAAAGAACCTAAATATGTGGCATTGTAAGCTAAGCTCTGGTTTCGTATTTGGGTGTCTCCAAAGGAATACCCTTGAAAGGCATGTCTTTGACAAAGCTTGTTACCACGGTTTGAGTTGATAAAGCCGAAATTACATCTCAGGAGGCAGCCAAGGTCGAGAGATTCAATATGGCGTTAGGACAACAAGCTGTAGCTGAACTTCAAGAAGTCCTAGCTCTGAACAAAACCGGTGTATCTTGCGTTGCGAGCGCTTCCTTTTCATCAACGGTCAATCCACTTTCGGCCTTCCGAAGCCTCACAAAACCAGCCATAACGACCAGAGCTGTAGCAGCGCAGGCGAGTTGGTACCAAAACACATTTTGGTAGCTCCGCTTTAGTCCGAGACTCTCTGTTTCCGTCTGGACAAAGCCTGCAAAAGCGAGCAAGACGGCTATGCCCAGATAGAGAAGACTATTAATTAACGCGCCTGCGAGACCTTGTCGTTTTGATGAGAGGTTCGTAGTGATGAAGATATTAGCTACATTGAAAGTAATGTCGATCCCAATCGTCGCACAAAGCATGGATGGAAAGACGTAGGCCCAGTAATTCGCTCCTGGGGGGGGCACGGCAAAGAGGACTGATGGTATTACCCAGCCAAGCCCGGCGACGACCACCAGCGCCGTCCCAGGAATGAGATGGAGAACATAGCCGCCCAGGATTGAGATAACAATTCCACCCACGCACATGGGACTGAACCAGGCGGAAACCTGTAGGGGACCAGCCCCCATGATGTCTTGCATATAGAGTGTTCCATAGAGAAGGAATATCCCAAGGCAGCCATATGAGAAGAAAAGGGCTATGAATAGAGGATTGATGTATGGTATGCTGAAAAGGTCGAACGGTAGAAGAGGGTTCTTGGCGACAAAACCTTCGACATATACAGCGAGACCAAGGAGTATAGATCCTAGGACAAGTAAAACATAGATGTATGGCGTCCTCCACTGGCTGGGTGCTCCAGCACTATCAGTAAATGCAAAGACTACAAGTACTAGTCCTGAGACGATGAGTGCCGATCCCAGCCAATCCATTTCTACCGTCATCTTTTTGTGTTCTTGAAAATCATTCGGCACGGTCAAAATCGCAGCTACCGTTGTAGTTGAAAGTAGCAATGCGCCTATCCAGAAGTACCAACCAAATTGTAAGAATTGTCCTGTTAAGCCTGCGATGAAAACGCCGAAGAAGAAGCCTAAAGGTGCTGAGCCGCCATAAAGGCTGAAGACCAAATTCTTGCGTGGACCTGGTCGATACATATTGCCCATCAAGGCAACGCCTGAAGGTAAAAAGGCTGAAGGTCCTAATCCTTGGAGAGCACGGCAGAAGTCTAGCATCAATTCATTGGTCGAGAATCCCGCTATCACGGACCAAACGCAGAACCATGTCAACCCGAATATGAAGATCGGGTAGGCACCATATTTGTCTGACAGACGGCCGAATGGCAAGAGAAAGGCTGCCGTGACGAGGGCAAAAGCGGCCGCTGGCCAGACCGCTCCGCTTTGAGGAATACCGAGTTTGATTAAGAGTGTCGGTAGAATAACGTTGAAACCAGACACGAAGTATTCCTCCAACCAAAAGTCAACATTGTGCCGGTGGATCATTAAGGCCATCTGCGAAGAGCAAACTTACGGCCATGAACTGCGAAGCAATGACAGAGTAACAAAACAATATCTCTGCTCCAAGAGACTTGAGTTTTGCCGGCCTTTCTCTCCCAAGCCGTTCAATACGCTGTCCCTCACTTTCTTCGCTCTCATGCTCGCCTCCATCCTCCATCATGCTTTGTCCTGACGGTTTTGATTTTTTGACATGACTGCTTTCAACCGTACTCGCATGGTCCATGCTGCCCTATGCACGGAATTGGAAGTCCACAGATGTCCCAATGTACTGTGCGGATTTTTTTCACCACAAAGACAGCAGTTTTGGGATGTTGGAAGATCCACAGGGTAAGGAGGCCAATTGCACAATGAATGCTGGACAAGTAAATGTTGGTCTAGTAAAACGTTGTTGTAGGCAGTGACCCCTGCTTCAAATGGCAGATCGCCGGCCAGGCGCCACGACATGACGACATGTGTCACACACGTCACGTAAACACTATGGGGCCTTTGGTTAGCGAGTAATCGCCAGGCTTAGACCCCGGCTGGCAAGCCGAGCTGGTTGAGAGTCAACAAGGGATTAGGTAGCCTCAGCACTTCCCCTCCGTGTGCGGTATTCAGGATAACGATTGTTAAGTACTTTTGCAGATCCGCTATCTTAGTCATTTGTAAATTTCAGAAGGAACTCGTGGAAGTGTGATTGCTACCAGCTAAAATTCCAGATTTGGCCCTAGTAGGGAAAGAACCTTTTCAGGAAACCGACTGTCTTTTCACTAGCGTCTGCCAAGACGGGTAATCTAAAAGGCTGGACACACCGCAATATGTTGTTCATCTCCTTGGCTGCATGATGCTACGTGCAATCACAGGCCTACCCTGTAGCGAGGATGCTCGCTGTAAAGCTGGACTAGGTGACAGTTGCCGAAGCTTAGTACGCCATTCCTGACTTGGAGTGGTGATTACGGATCTACGCATGACGAAAATGATACCTTGTGGACTCTGTAGGCGAAGACTCATGCGAGATTGCTTCCAGTGATTGTTTAAAAGCACACCCTTTTAGAGGGTCCATAGCCGAACAGAGAACTATCCTTTGCACGCCCAACCCTTGCCACTACCTCGAGGCCTCTTCGTATAGCCCCTTTCTAAATGTCGCTCGTTGATAGTATGGCCAGTGGTCAAAAAGTACTTGCTGAGCGTCAACGCTCTCCTAAAGAATGGTCAATTGACATTTGGCAGCTGATACTGTATTCGTGGGTTGGGTCGCAATGGGCTGGTGTCGCGCATCTTGGTCTGGCTGAGAAGGGGTTTGGCAAGAGTGAGGTTGACATCAAGGAAATCGATTTGTGTAGGTCTTCCCCATCCGCACGAGTAAAAGATATGTTCACACAGACCAATCCAGTGAAGGCCGAGAATCTTGACCCCAAATATCTCAAGCAGAACCCCAATGGGACGGTGCCCACGTTGACAGCTTCACATCTGAGTGAACCGCTCGTTGACACGCGGCAAATTCTGGAGTTTCTGGACGTATCTCGACCCTCTGTGGATGGGCCTGATCTGACACCTGCTGGGACTCAGGAAAAAGCTGCAGCCAATGCCTTGATCGAACTGGTCCACTCGAGCGATCTGGATACCAGTCTTATCCTTTACGGATGCCTAGACAACAGCGAAGTTGATCGAGTGAAGGCGTCTCCTTTGTACGCCTACCTTGCCGCTCGGCAGACTGCTCTGAAGAAGTATCATTCTGCTGATCCGGCGAACGCGTTCCATGGCGCAAAGCTCGAGGAGAATGGTACCCTGTACAGTACCTTCACCGACGCGTCAAGTGCGGATCGTGATGCATTCTTCAAGGATACTGCCGCCAGATTCAAGAAGTTCGCAGCCGGTTTAGACGAGCTCGAGCGCCATATACGTCTCCCTTATGCCACTGGCGACCACGTGACTCTCGCTGATCTGCACATTGTCCCGTGGCTGTCTCACACTTTATGGGCCCTCGGAACGACCGATCATTCTGATTTCTCGAAGCTCGAGGGGCGTATACAGCAGACTGTACCCGACTTCAAGACTGGACCTAAGCTTCGAGAGTGGTGGGATAATTTTGGCAAGCGTGACAGTTTCCAAGAGGTCTTCAAGGAGCTTCATTGAAAAGGGCAAAGTTGGGCCTTGGTGTTGAGTCCAACGCATTTACCATATTGCTTGCACTTGGCAAAAAGCTGGTGGGTTGTCTTCTCCACAAGTAATGTAACTCTATCCGAACAATCAACGCGCAGTCAGCGCTTTTGACTCAATTGTGCTCAATGTGTTGGCGCCGGTACAGTAGGGTTTGGTTTCCCTACTGTGGAGAGCCTGTCAGCGATCTCTTTACGATCGAGTAAAATTTACGGCTTGCTTGTGGGTGAAAGCGTCCCGTATATTGATGTTCGTCACCTCGAGGCATGCAGGAGTTTTCAGCGAAGCCAGAAGGAGGTATATCCGAGGTGAGAGGTCACACCAGGCAGCGGCTAAGCCCATGATGGCTAGACCGCAGATCATCTTAATTTACAGGAGCTAGGTAGGAGACTAAAGTATTTCAATACTCCTTGATTAGATCCCGCTTACCATAGAAGAGTTCACCACCTTCTGGTCCAAACTTGCTTCTGGTTCGCGCCCTCGCTTTCTACAACCATCGACTTTGACAACTTGTTTTCGCTATAAGGATTATAGAACACGTCAGACCCAATATTTCTTATACCAAAGTATTTTGCATTATCAGGCTGGCTGAGGATCTATAGATGCGATAGTTTTCGGCCTAAGGGTACCCTAGAACTTGGCACCGGAGCACGGATTTTCAAAAATTCCGGGTGGCTAATCCTTAGGGCTGGACCAGAAGTAAGTTTGGACCAGAAGGTAGTGAACTCTTCTACAACGATTCTCTTTTCCTTAGACCACTTCGGACGTTGCTACGCCATGGCTTGTGGTTAGAAGAATTGTAGCTACATAAAAACCACCATGCATCGGGACTATCTGCCAGTTGACGACTTGACTCCATGGGCTCGAATTAATAACATCGAGTTCATTGGAGTTGAAATTCGGACCGGACATAGAGGCTCCGGAGTGGTCACAACCGTGGAGAAGTCCGAGAGCGACGCACTACTCTTGACCGTACCTCAAGAGTTAGTCTTGTCATTGGACAATGTTTGGATCTACGCAAAGTCAGACAGGCATCTCCTGCAGGTCCTTGAAGCTCTCGGTGCATATTCAAGGGTAGCTCACCCTCAATAGTCTCTAAAGAAGATATTTGACCAGTCGGTAAGGACTAATATATGGTAGACAGCCCGTGGAGCTATCTTGATCTTTCTACTTTTACAGTTGACCAATGCTGCTACGCAAGGTGAAATAGGAGTTTTGAATCCTTTCTGTGGATATGTGAAATTCTTACCCCCTCGCATACCCATACCTACATTCTGGAACGACGAAGAGCGACTACTGCTCACAGGGACGTCTTTAGAAGCAGCTCTCGAATCCAAATTGAGAAGTCTGAATCGTGAATTTACGATGTTACAAGAGAAGACCACCTCCATCGAGTGGTGCCAGAATTATTGGTGGGATACTGAGACGGGAACCTTGACCTTCGACGACTGGAAGCAGATCGATGCGATGTACAGGTCCCGAGCCTTGGATCTTCCCGGTACAGGCCATGCTGTGGTCCCATGCATTGATATGGCAAACCACGCGTCAGGCAATGAAACGAAAGCGCTTTATGATACAGATGGTAATGGAAATGCCATACTTGCTCTTCGAGATGGGAAGAAGACGACTATCAATGAGGAGATTACTATCACCTACGGTGATGATAAGGGTGCATGCGAGATGCTGTTCTCATATGGGTTTATAGAATCAAACATGAAATCTGCTCGAGAGCTCTTTCTCGATCTCGACATACCCGACGACGACCCCCTGAGGCTGGCCAAAAAAGCAGTCTCGAAAGAAGCTCCTGGATTCCGACTCTTTCGCCAAGGTGACTCGATTGGCTGGGAGGGCTCATATGTCTGGCTCATTGTCATCAATGAAGAGGACGGCCTTGAGTTCGAACTGCTGCAAGATAGCAACGGAGAAAGGGAGCTGCAGGCCTCATGGAAAGACGAGGTATTGCTGGATCTGTCACAACTAGAGAGCCTCGCACGAAAGGAACATCTGTGGGATGTCTTCAATCTGCGGGCCATTACAACATTGCAAAACCGAGTTGAACAACAACTGTTCAGGCTCGAAGGCAGCAATAAATACATCGAGGAGCTCTTGAAGGACAAGATCATTGAGCAAGCTACTCGTGACAACGCTAGAAGATTGCGAGACTTGGAGGAGACCTTGATGCTCCATGCCTATGAAGTCTTTGAATCGAAGGTAGAATCGATGCTGTATGAGGGGTGGATGTCGCTAACGTAAGTGTTTCCAGAAATTAGAGCTTCTCGAATCACCTGTTGTTCAGGAGTATCTCGCTTCTCAAAAGGCCCATAACGAAATGATGCCCGAAGATGATTTCTCTTGATCGCAGGCTTACAAGCCATCGTTGGAAAATTGAAAGACGCATTTCTGTATTTTTTACGATTGTTTCTCACCCGGGCACGATTGCCGCGTAGAGCCAGAGTAGATCTCACTTACCTAATATGTTGTACTTCGATTCTCGAAATCAGAGCTCCCTAGGGAACGTTTATCTGACCATCCTGCAATCCTTCTCTACACGAACGAAGTTGTTTTGAGCATCGCCTCCGCAGATACAGCTGTGGATGTATAGTGCAATCTCCAAATCATGCAACCGGGGTTTCGATTTCTAGATGGTATCAGCGATGCGATATGTGTGTTGGGGAGGTAGGCATACCGCCTAAGAGGCATCATCGTTGTAGAAATGTATGTTCTAAAGAACATATAGTGGCTAGTTTATGATTTTCGAAATTGACATCTCAACTAGTCCTGTGTATCTCCTTTCTCCATCCAGCGACTTTCAACTATCTGATCATCAAATTCACTTCAGAAAACCAGAGCTCTAATAAGTCCGGAGGACTATCCATCAGCGCACGGAGCTGCTCGTGGAGACGTGATCACTTAGAGGGTTGTCTTTTCAAGTAATATTGAATGTTTCCACGACATGGTACAGTGATATACATATTGCAAGTATGAACATTTTGTCTCGGGAAGCACATATTGCAATCCTAGTCACAGAATTCGCATACGCCTTAGACCCAGGAAGTACCATATTCTTCACAGATGACGAAGGCAACGTAATGGCTTGACTCAGTGGTAATAAAAGTGAGTGACACGGGCCTGGTGATGAGGATTAGAGTGTCAGAAGTGAAACTGAGGACTACTTACGCCCACAACAAAGGCGGACATTCAAGCAGGCGAAAAGAATATTTCGAAGAGGCAGAGATTGCATTGCGCGCAGTCACGGAAAACCATCTCAAGGTCGCTGGTGACACTTCTCAACCATCAATTCCCGCTTCACCACCATTGCAACCTATTGACCTCGTACTGTGCCCATAGATCCCAAACCTCTCAACATGCTGTGCAACACACCCGTGATTTCGTAAAGAGATGAGCGCCCGGTGATGGCAGGTGATTCGTAGTTCAGCCATAATATGTTGTACGTGTTAGTTATTTCTTCAAATATTAGATATCGAATATTGCAAGCAATTTCCAACGGGAAGAAATTACCTTTCGCAGCCTCTGTCGAGGTTTGATCCTGCGAAAAGCTCCCCGAAAAATGCCTGTTCAAGGTGGGTGTCGCCCGCACACCCAGCATGGAGATTGTGTCCATTGCATATCTGCTCCTGTCCTTTCCAAGGAAAATTTCATCGAGCTAGTCAACGCGTGCGTTGTGGGTGCTAGCTTTGTTTCCTATGCGAAGTTTGCTGTTTCTCTGGAGAGCTTCGAGCCTATCGTCTTCGTTGACGAAGTGGCCCCTTTTTGCGAGATATTCGATGCAGACGGCTTCTGCAGGGGGGAAATTGCCATGCCAGCGTGGGTGTGGATTCTCTATTTGTTTCGATGCTCTGTATATGTCAGAATATTTCTTTGTCTGGCTATCAAGGATACGCACGGCAAGAATGTTGTGATGTATTCGGACATGCTTTCGGAGGATAACTTGTAATTGAGAGTAAGGTAGATATATATATTCAAATTGTGGTATCAACTCAACAGCAAAACTGTTACGAGTCAAGATTCGCAAAGCAATTGAATGCCACTGCTAAGTCAACAGCCCCCCCCTTAGATTGCATGAACCCATCTACGCAAAGATCGAGTATAAAGTAGCTTACTTGTAGACCAAACATGCGTTGGACAAAGTTTAATGCTCAAGCTGGCCGAAGACGAGATAGCGAATCCAGATTCCAGCTACAATACATTCGAGGTTGCAGGTCCAGATTTGCCACAATATAGAAGGGTTCACCCCCAAATGGTCCACGCTTGTTCTCTCCCCAACTATAGACTTTAATGGTTTACTTTCGCCTATAAACTTATAGTACTCTTTAGATTAATTAGTCTCTACGGCGAATCGTTTTAAGAATCCTTTTCGTTGTTAAGTTATGGAAACTTAGTATACAGGCCCCAGAGTACCCTAGAGCTTGCCCCGGAGCTCGGAAGCATAAGCTCCGGGTGACTAACCGAATAAGGCTGGAGGTATGGACCATTTGGGGGTGAACCCTTCTAGACAAGACTGCGCCAACGGACAGTACTAAATACAGAATAAATGGGACCTTGATCCAACAGTTAGACAAGTGGGTCCGTGGCCTACCACGTAGTCCACTATTGTATTCGCAGTGTGCTATAGACAAGACTGCGCCGACGGACAGTACTAAATACAGAATAAATGGGACATTGGCGCAACCATTGAACAAGTGGGTCCGTGGCTTACCACGTAGTCCACTATTGAATTCGCAGTATGCTCTTAAGCCAGTTTTTCCACCCGTCCAGCGGTCTCAACAAGAACGACAAGACAAATGCTCTTAAAGACCACCTTGCAAGACATGATGTTATTCAACGGACTTATGCTCTAACGCGGTTAGCGAAAATGGTTGAAATGTTAAGCAAGAAGGATTACATGAGCTCCCGTTTGGCTTTATGTTCTGTTCGAATTTGAGCGACTACTAAAAGGTCATCGAAACAATAACCCTTCCATAATTGCTAAATTCCGAGGAACATTGGGAAGGAAGGTTTGCCGAGGAAAAACGGAAGAGTATTGCCGTTCCAGTATTCTCCATTGGGACACTAATTGCCCTGGACTTCCGAGAGCACGAGATTGCGAGATTCGACCTGGAGGAGACCTTACGCTCTATCTCTCTAAATTTGCGGTATTCTTTGCACTAGTCTACGATGGCAACTTAAAAGGCGGCCATGCCTCGAGACCCTCTGATAGGCTTGGTGGGTAAGCCATCATCCGGCAAATCAACGACGCTGAACAGGTAAGCTGGCTTCGATTCCAGTAAATATTCCCTCATCTGACTTTCACCTTCTCAAGTCTTACAGATGCCAGCTCAAAAGTCGGCAAGTCTATAGAGCCTTGCGTTCCAGCAGAGCCTTGACTGACTGGAAGATGCAGGCAACTTCCCGTAAGCAACCTCTTCATCCTCGATTGACCTAGACACTCACACAACCACCTCCAGCTTTACTACTATCGATCCCCAACGAGCAATAGGCTATCTCCAGATCTCCTGCGCCTGTGCACGTTACGACGTTTCTGATCGCTGCAAGCCTAACTATGGCGCTTGTGTGGAGGGTAAAAGGTCGGTACCTATCGAATTGCTAGATGTCGCCGGCTTAGTGCCTGGGGCACACGAAGGGAAGGGACTCGGGAATAAATTTCTGGACGACTTGAGGCATGCAGATGCACTGGTACATGTGGTTGATGTCAGTGGAACGACGGATGCAGAAGGAAAGGCTACGAGAGGCTATGACCCTTCTCAGGATATCGTGTGGTTAAGATCTGAAATCGTGCGATGGATTGAAGGAAATCTAATGGAAAAGTGGTCAGTTGTGGTCGTCGGCCATCTACCGCATCTCTAATACTAATCTTCTGGTTAGGGGTTCTATAAAACGTCGTCACGTTGCCACTAGTATGTCACACTTGCCACGCAAACGCCGACTTTTGGCTGACTCTCAAAGAGGCCAACCCCGTCGAAACCCTTCAGAATCAGTTCAGCGGATACGGCAGTACACCGCAGACAGTTGCTCGTACACTTGACCGTCTGAAACTCAAAGAACCGCTGGAACATTGGTCCCAAGCGACGATCAGCTCTGTTGTCAATGCTTTCACAGATGAGAAATTTCCCACCGTATTCGCACTCAATAAGATCGACCATCCGGATGCAGACAAGAACATTTCGAAGATCGCAAAGATGCAAGATCCGCAATCCATAATTTTGTGTTCAGCTATATCAGAAGTCTTCCTGCGAAAATTGGCAAAGCAGGGATTCGTGAAATATGTGGAAGGCAGTGAATTCGTGGATACCAGAGAAGACCTGATGGACAGCGGCGATCCGGACGGCGGAGGCTTGAAAGAGCTGGATGAGAAGCTGAAAACGCGGATCGAGAACCTGAAGGACATGGTGCTTTATCGGTTTGGTTCTACGGGCGTCGTACAGGTTTTATCGAGAGCTGCGGAGCTTCTGGGGTTGGTGCCGGTCTTTCCAGTGAGGAACATTCATGGATTTGGGGCAGGACCGGGGAGTAATGCGGTTTTCAAGGATTGTGTATTAGTGAAGAAGGGGACCACAGTCAGCGATTGTGCTAGGAAAATTATGGGAGATGCACCTCTGGCTTATGTCGAAGGTGCCGGAGGGGTTCGTGTCTCAGAAGACGAGATTGTGGAAGTAGGCAAGAATGATGTGAGACTCTAGGTCGGATCGCGCCTGATACTTTACTAATGCTAGTATAGGTACTGTCCTTCAAAGTTGGTCGGTGATACCGACAGCTTGCCTGAACCTCGGTCGGGAAAGACGAATGACAATACGACACCATATGGAGTACGGTGTCAGGTCATATTGACTACTTATCCGACAACCATCGATGGTCTCAAAGCCGGGGAGTGAATGACTTCAATCGTCCCTTACAGCGCCATACCCATAATCTCGATCTAACGCCGGACAATGCAGCTACACAGTGTGACCTTCCGAAATCCATTCATAGACACTTTCGCCTTATTTGTGGCCCATCTGCTACACCGTCAGCGAAACACTTTATTATCGCAACCATTTGTAGATGGACTCACGCCACCCCTCTCGTCGTTCATGCCAATCACCACATCAGGCGCTTCAGGAAGATCCTTCTTTGCCTGTTCGTTCTGATTGCCTTTATCCTTCTCCGTAGTAGCCTGGCTTTGCTTCTCATCACCACTTGCTCTCTCCCTCTTTCCGCTCTGGGCGGCGCCGGATTGGACATCGAGTTCATGTTTTCGATTAGTGACATGCTCGTCACCGTGTCTGCCGGACCAGTCCGAGGTGCCTGTTGCATAGCAGCGGGATTGGGAGATGGCTGGTGTGCGGAGGGCGGTGCGGAAGATGGGAGAGCCAAGGTTTCGGAATGAAAGAGACATGGCTGTTTATTTGATGGGAGTATACGAGGAGTGAAAATTGTGCTTGTGCAAGGATTCAATTGTCTTGAGTGAGTAGATGGAGTGGTTTGTCTCACAATAGCAAACAGCTCGTTGACCACATGCCGTCATCGCACAGAGCTTGGCGGCATTGTTTGACGCCGACGTTCTGCCGAACGCCGATGTCTCCGCCAGCTTTTCTTTCTTCTGCGTACTTCTTTCTTGTGAATACTTCCTATTGAAAACCACGGTCACTGCAGTCATCACTCAAGACTTGTCATTTGAGAGAGGAGTGTACCTCGATCCCAAGCATGGGTTGGGAGAGTTGCCAATCGACAATCCTCTGGTTCGACTCAACAGCATCGCGCTCAATCGAGTCAATTTCTCCGGACTGCGAGGAAGATCGATGCCCCGGGGTGATTTTCAGTGATTTTCAGCAGTGGAAGATCCCGCCATAGCTTTACCGGTACTTGTTGCCATGGTCTAGATGCTTCCGTGGCCATGTTGGCGATTGGCTGCTAAACCCCCGCATTTACTTTCTTCCACAGGTCAAGAGCTAATTGCGCCTTCCGAGCCAAAAAGGCAAATACAGAGCGCAGCTCACGCCCAGGCTGACAGAATAGTGTAAAGTCGAGATCGCGACAACCAATCATGCGAAGACCCCAAGCTTCGAACGTCCCTAGTATTCCCGAAAGTGTGTGGTCGGATCGTGAGGCTTTTCGTGCGTGCTTGGCAGCAAAGTCAACAATTGACCTCATAGCTTCCCCTGGCCTACTCCACAACTCACCCCCCATCTCCTTACAAACATCAACGGTTTAAAAGTCTTGTGCCAACCAGAACGCTCTTCAAAACTACCCGTGAACATCTATGACTCCCTTGATCCAGCTGTATATCACGGTAGAATCCTTCGACCAACGAACAGATCGCAATCATGCCAGGCATCCTCCCAATGAAAGTGATCAAGCTGGGAACAAGTGCGCAAAGTAGGATCGCCCAAGCTTGTGATAGGTGCCGCAGCAAGAAGATACGATGTGACGGCATCACGCCATGCTGTTCGCAGTGTGCCAACGTTGGGTTCGTGTGCAAAACGTCTGATAAGCTTAGTCGTCGAGCCTTCCCGCGAGGATACACAGAATCTCTAGAAGAACGAGTGCGGGCGTTGGAGACTGAAGTCCAAGAGTTGAAAGATCTATTGGATGAGCAGGATGAGAAGATCGATATGCTGTCGAAAAGCCGTCCGGATTTTTTGTCGCTGCGACGGCCATCGAGTACGCAGTCGTCGTCGGTCGATTTGGCAGAGGCCAAGAAGGCCACGGAAGACACACCACCGCAAGAGGATACATTTAGGGTTCAACAATCCCCATGCCTGCACGATGGTGAAGCGTCGGACTCGTTCTTTATGGGCTCCTCAAGTGGACGGTCTTTCGTTGGTAGGTCTTGAATCTCATGAAAGTGACACACATCCTCTGATTGTAGAAGATATCTTCAAAGCGAAGGTCCAGGAAAGTGGAAAGCCATGCGGTGAATTCGAGGTTGCAGCGTTTTTCGCTACCAAGAAAAAGGAGACCATATCTATAAAGAAGTCGTCGGCCTCAGTAGCATCTAGGCTTCCTCCTCGTCTGGTTTCAGATCAGATGATCAACATCTTCTTCCAAGAATGGGCTCCACTGTTTCCAGTGGTCAATAGGCCTGCAGTCTTGAACCTGTATACGGAGTATGTCGCGAATCCTCACGGCGTCAAAGATAAACATGCAATTGCGCAATTGAATTTAATATTCGGCATTGCGGCTCTGTCTGCTGAGGTATGGACCCTGCCGACCGGAGATAAATTTGTCAGCTTCTGACTTTCTTGTAGTGGAATAAGCAAAACGTCGAAAACATCGAAGCTCAATGGCAAGCAGCTTTAGAGTCTGTGCTGTCTGAAAACACCCTGCCCACCTTGCAATGCCTTGTACTCGCTCAAATCTACTGCATAGCGAAGGCAGACTACAACAAGCTGTTGCACTATAAGGGCATGGCAATCAGTCTTTCACATCGTCTTGGACTGCACCAAAGTCAAAAGCGTTTCTCCCTGGGAGCGTTGACTAGCGAAAGCAGAAAGAAGGTGTTTTGGACCCTGTATACACTGGACTGGTAAGCAAAGGCGATCATTCAACATATCATTAACGCTAATCCGTCGTAGCTTCTCCGCTGCCCTCCTTGGTCTTCCGAAACTACTCAACGAGGGGGACATTCATGCCGAATACCCTGCAGATGTTGACGACGAGAATGTTACTGAGCAAGGCTTCCAGCCCACGTTGCCTGGTGAATCGACTCGAATCTCCAGCGCTCTGGCCCTATTTCGCTTAGCTCGTATCATGTCCAAAGTCCTCGACGAGAATTATCCTGCTGCTTCATCCCACAATCTCTCCATTCAGAAGATTGGCGCGCTCAATGATGAGCTCGACGTCTGGCTAGGTTGTCTGCCATCTCACCTTCGACTACATTTTGTACAAGACAAGCCAAGCACAAATGTTGTTGGAAGTAGATCGCCATTATTGGTATGTTGTCCTCCACCAACATCCAGAATGAGGCTAATCAGCATGGGCAGTCGCTTGGCTATCACTATGTTCGCACACTCATCCATCGCCCAGCAGTTGGATCCAGCCTTGGCAATAAAGCTGCATCGTCAGTCATTGCTCTTGCGCAATCCAGCAAACACATCATCCAGATCATTCAGCTGCTTGAAGAACGTAGAATGAGCTTTTCGTTCTGCCTCAACAAGATTGAGTTTTTGTTGCTTGCGGGGTTTGGCCTGCTATTTCAGGGGCTAAATCTCGATCGCAAGGGTAAACTCATCAAGGACAGCCAAAGACTTCTGTGCTCTGTCATCCAGATCCTTGAGCGGAACGGGGCGCCCGGCGCTGCAGAATTTAAAAAAGTAGCATGCGCAATGATGAGTGTCGACCGCTTGTCGACGAACGCTCGGGCACTGGATGAGCCTGCATCACGACGATCGTCTTACGATAACATGCCTGCACCAAAGACTGTCTCGAAATCAGCTCGCACATTTCAAGCCATAGCTTCGCGCTTCTCGGCAGGCAATGCACCTGCGATCGAGTGGGAAAGTAGCAATAGACGCCGGTCAACTGCTCCGACCCTCTCGACGACAGACAACACCTTTTACGCTCGCAGCAATAGCCAAAACAGTAGTTGGTCTGCTGTTTCTGATCCTTTGGCCGCCCAGTGTTCGAAGCGCATCAGTACTTCGCAGTCTCCTGATCAAACTGAGCCAGTGAAGCCACCGAATTTGGACTATCTTTCTTTCAATGATGATCCGACTCCGAGCCCTCGGCCAGTGTCTCCAGGCTCTGGTGGAACCGTCAAACCGAGTGGTCACGACGATCTCCCTGCCGGCGCTCTCACACATGAAGCTCAACCTTCGTTGGTCGGACTGTTAGCTTCGGCTGACATATTTTCGTCCAATTTGTCGCCCTCTCCTTCCGCGAACATTGATTGGTATTCTGATATTTGGAATCTATCTTCCGACTTGGGTGACCAGCCGGCACAAAGTCACATCAGCCTTTCGGAAGAAGAATTTACTAGTGGCGAAGAGTTAAGCAATTGCGATTTGGGAGGCGAGTTCAATGGGATGACAATGTCGGCCGTCAGTGGCCTTGTTGGATTGGACGGGATGGATGGAAGTTTTGGATTGTAACAGTGTACAAAAGGCAAGCTGAAGAGACTGGGCCACGATCATAGATCTCTCCACATGTACTGTATGGACGGGGTCTTTGAATGTTCTTCTCGTTGTATTACATCATCGGACGCGGGATTCCATCGTGGCTACATAGTTTTGTACTGCAATTGTTATTGGACCATGACCCACCTTTAGTGTACGTTCTACGAACATGATTAAGAAAATACTAAATCCAGAATTCCCTTCGTTCGTTCCTGGACACGGGAAGATGGCCCATCCTATCGTAGGGCTGCGGACGTATGCAAGGCTCCTAGGAGGTAAGAACGAACGGTGGAGCGCCACAACGGTATGTGTCCTCAATTAAATCAGTCAGAATCCTATGAAACTATCGTTCGACCTCAGTTTCGTACTTGTCATATGCAAGTGCACCATATCTACCTCATTCGATGACCTTTCAACATATAAAATCTATTCATAGATCTGCACGCTCGCTACCCGGAAAAGCAGACTGTGGGGCAGCGCCTAGTACTGATTGGCAACAAACCGCTCCCAATGGATTCAAATACTTCACAGCAGCCAGGCAATTTAAACCCTCAAGTCCAACCCTTTCGCCCTGCTGCTCATCAATACCCTGCTCAACAACACCATCTCGCTCATCAACCCTCGAGGAACTCCAACTTGAAGCGTCAAATTACAGATCAACTTGTGGCGCCCGCGAACGTGCTTGAGTACGACAGGCCTATAAAGAGGCTGAGGGAATTCACGAGTCAAGGCATGGACAAGAGACATCCCAGCTCCTTCCAGCAGCTGGAGAAGGTAAGATGTCAAACCTATGCCGCGTAGGCAAGCTGCTGACAGGCGTCGCAGCTCGGTGAGGGAACCTATGCAACTGTATGACCCCTCTGAGCCAACCCTTTTCTTCCCACGAAATTGATCAGCTTCTCGTTGTTAGGTCTTCAAAGGTCGGAATCGGCAAACAGGGGAACTCGTCGCCCTCAAAGAAATCCACCTCGACAGCGAAGAAGGCACACCCAGCACCGCCATCCGCGAAATCTCCCTCATGAAAGAGCTCAAACATGAAAATATCGTCTCCCTCCACGATGTCATCCACACCGAAAACAAACTCATGCTCGTCTTCGAGTACATGGACAAAGACCTCAAGAAATACATGGACAGCCGTGGTTCAGGAGGCCAACTGGACTACATCACCATCAAATCATTCATGTACCAACTCCTCCAAGGCATAGCCTTCTGTCACGACAACAGAGTCCTACACCGAGACCTAAAGCCGCAAAACCTCCTCATCAACAACAAAGGCCAGCTCAAACTAGCAGATTTCGGTCTCGCGCGCGCATTCGGTATCCCCGTCAACACATTCTCCAACGAAGTAGTAACGCTCTGGTACCGCGCCCCCGACGTCCTCCTCGGCTCGCGCACCTACAACACCAGCATCGACATCTGGTCCGCCGGCTGCATAATGGCCGAAATGTACACCGGCCGCCCCCTCTTCCCCGGCACCACAAACGAAGACCAGCTGCAGAAAATCTTCCGCATCATGGGCACGCCCTCGGAACGCTCCTGGCCCGGCATCAGCCAGTTCCCCGAGTACAAATCCAATTTCCACGTCTACGCTACGCAGGATCTGCGCATGTTTCTGCCGCAGATCGATCAGGTCGGCTTGGATTTGATCAGTCGGATGTTGCAGTTGCGACCGGAGATGCGAATTTCGGCGCTCGAGGCGTTGGGGCATCAGTGGTTTCGGGATTTGCCGATGTTGAGGGCGCAGCAGGTGCAGCAGCAGCAGCAGCAGGCGCAGATGCAGATGGGACAGGCGGGCATGATGATGACGCAGGGGCCGGGGGCTGGGTATGGGGTTCCTGTTTATCAGTGATGATTGCTGGGTGAGAGGATAGAGGTCGGTCGGGCATGGGTTGTGGCATGCGGGGACGAGTTGGATTTGATGTTTGTGTGGAGGTGGATGTGATACCCTTTTATCATGTCAGCGCTGGCGTATTCGGAGCTTGTTGTTGGTGTGGGTAAAGGCTTCTTTGCATGTGCGATTTGATCATGGCGATTTCGCTACGCCACATTGCATTTTATCATGGTTGCATGGGATAGTTTGAAAAGTATTCATAAGATCATTCTACCAGTGCATGATATTGATTTCTCTGAGGCTTTTGCACAGTGATCGCGGTGCACATAGGCTGATGCTTGAGATGTGTGCAATAGAACCTTCAACTCAATGCTAGTCGTTCCCATTCCCACAGCGATCATAACAGCTATCTTTTCTGATGAACATATTCCCTATGACCCACCGAGAAAGCCACCCAGCAAGACACCATCCCCACGCCATCCCACCCCTCACGCCTTCTGCGCAAACTTCGCCTTCCTCGCCTCCGCCGCCAACCGATCCTTCTCACCCAACCCACTCCCCCT
>JAABUL010002899.1_pt1 | contig 27026 bp, 15 predicted proteins | sample 5559151 | NCBI WGS metagenome assembly JAABUL01 (sample SAMN10711876, study PRJNA513368) | rock metagenome | isolation source: Antarctica rocks | place: Antarctica: Victoria Land, Pudding Butte sud | reverse complement strand
CCCGATGCTGCAGCTCTCCGAATGCAGGAATGTGCCAACGCCAGGCTGCGATTCCACAGTTCCACCGCTGGTCGGAAACGCGGAGAACTGCAACTTGCTACAGTCAGTCCATGGGCTTCGGATTGCCTAGCTTCGAATCGCATTCATATGTCGTCGTTGCGTCCGCTGTCACACCAAATGGTCAGGACCTGTCGCTTGGGTACGGAAAGAATCAAAGTACATGTGGAACTCGCAGCCCCAGCGAGAAGTGGCTTGTTGTATTTGGCTTCGGCTTGTGGTCTGGCTTCAGCACCGTGAATGTTCCTCCTTTTATGGTGACTCGACTCTCTTAGCAGTTGTTGGTAATCTATCTCTTATACTATATTCATTTGATTTACTATTCAAATGGAAGAGCTAGCTCAGCTTCCAGTACGGCAGGAGATGGCGCAATGCATAAAGCTAGGCTCTTATATTATCGACTTAGAGTGAACGAGCCGTTGTTGCTGCTCTTCGCCAATTGAACGACGGATCGAAGTGTTGGTAGCCCCCATCCAGCTATAAGGTGCAGATACTTATTGCAGCTCAAGAGTCGAAGCCTGCCATCGAAACGCACCGAGTCTGAATGAGATCCTATAATATCATCTCCTAGTCTTACTAAGACGTCTAAGAGAGCTGCGAACTTACACTTCAGCCCACGCAAAAGTAACAACGAGAAGAACGTTTCGAGAAACATTTTGTTGCGAGAATCGTCAAGCCGCTTTATAGCAGCAGATTGCATGTTGACTCAGAGACATGCAGGTAATTCTGCTAGAAGAGGAAATGATAACGAAGTTCTTTCGATGCTAAATAATGACAAGACCATCGGGGGTGTCTTTGCGAAGCCATGCTTCCAAAAACTCGCAGATGCTAAATGGAGAGGTCCTCGCCGAAAGTCATAGAGGCAAGAGAGAAGAGCGATCACAAAGACAATCGACTTAAATTTCACAGACCATGACTAAAGTGCGCTCCATGCTACAATACCCATGGCAGGTGTTTGGCCATATCACCAAACGCGGCCAAATCCTCTTGATTGGGTACTGTTGGGGCTTCAAGGCATGAGCTGTGGCGATACGTCGATGGACGACATGACCAATCTGAGCGCTTGGCCGGACCAATTCGTTTCTTGAAGGCTACAATAGTTGCACTACGGTGCTGGGCCGTCCTGCTTCATCTCCTGCGCCTGAAGTTTCATGCCGAAGACATAATGTGCCAGACTGGCTTTGTTAGTGTGTGTTAGAGAGGCGCCAAATAGATTTCGATATTCTCGGTTTCGACATAGGAATCTGCCCCGCACGACGTGGCAGGGAGCCAAATCAGCCTCTACCGAAAGACCAACGCCATCTGCTACAGATGCTGCTAGCTGGGTCGTTTTCAGTTACAATTCTTCCGGCCGGCATTTTTGAAGAGGAGTAAAATTGAACTATGAAAGAGGTGAATGCGAAGAATAATAGCAGTTGTCGAGCAGTTGTGGTATATCGCTGTGAGGCGTGCGGAGAGGTTCCGTAGCTTTCAGACCTTGCTGGAGGTGGTCTTCTTTTCGTCGTCTCGGTCCTTGTTGCGCGCGTTGAGACTCCCGAAGTATTGAACTCCGCGACACAGCAACAGAGAACGTGCAGAGTGGAGGGCTAAATGTCGGCGGAAACTTTCAGACCATGTTCGTCAGACGCTAGGACCACGGCACAGAAGACGTTGAAGTCACAATTGTGTGAACGTATCATAATAACGATGAGAATCAAACCGCCTGCGTCTAACCAGGCAGAACAAGTCTCTTCAATGTCTCTCTGCGCGTTAGCAACATCTCCTCAGGTATAATAACCCTCCCACAAACTATAGCACTGAACACCACTAGTAGTAGCTGAATGCCTCCAATCAAGCCAAGAATGAGATGGAAGGCCAACGGATGATCGAGTGTCAATCGCAGCCCCTGAGTCGGTACGCGTCCCAGAATGGTCTTCGGCTGATTCGTTTGAGCTGCTGCCGCGATGACCCCAATTGCAAAGCGTGAGAGTTGTCTCGCCATTCCTGTCGCGCTGTTGTTTTGTGCTTCGCCGAATGCGACGGCAAGGCTGTAGAAGACGTACTCCCAGTTACCGTCGAGTTGTGGGACCGCGCCGGATAAGGCAACAGCGCGGGCAGCTAGGGATGCTTGGTACGGAGGCAGAGAACCACGAACTGAGTCTGGTGAAGGTGTCACTGTGATGTTGCATTCGTAGAAAAAAACATTGGTGCCATTTCCCACGAAGGACCCGAGTGCCGGTAGACCGGTAACGGTTTCGACAACTTTAATGCTGCCGCAGCCTGGACCACACACGCTTTGGTCAAATGGAGATGAGAGGTAATACGTCCCTTCTGCGTTCAATGCGTCTAGAGGAAAGGGCACTTTTTCGCCGCTCTCGAGTAGCGTGAACTCTGCGGCGATGATCGTATAATTAGGCAGATTGAGCGTAGGTGACCCTATTGCTCGTATGGTAACAGAGTTGCGTTGGTAAGCTGGTGTCGTGCACACACCGCTCGATCTGATAGTCCGATCCGTGTAGACAGAGAGAACGCCTGGGCCATTGGTGTAATTCGAAGGCGTCGAGTTCAGAGAGACGTACTCCCAATGCCCAGTTGCATTTCAGAATGCTGCAGGATTAGAGGCCCATGGCGACCCATCAAGCTTTTGTTCTGGTAGTACTGAGTAGTTATCACTACCCCCAATATCCCCTAAAACGTGTACAGCAAAAGCTTCACCGTAGACATCAACAGGAAGCCGATCGTTCCCGGGAGTGAAGCGTCCCAAGTTTGGAATAGAGATGTTGCTGATGGCTGAGCCCAGATACACATCTTCTGAGCCGGGAACTGCCGAGTAAGTGAGACCCAAGCTGGCTATACCAGTCTGTGCGAGCTGAGTGCTGTCAGTGTTACAAGCCTTAACAATTTCCAAGACTTACTGACCATGTACCTAATCGTGGCACAGCCCACATCATTTTCAGAAGATCCGTCATGCTATCGCAATGCAGAATGAATTCAACCTGGGCCGTCAATGAAGCCCACTCGCTACCAACAATTCAAGGGGACTATACAGGATTCTCACATCTTGCGCAGGTGTTCGTCCATAGCCTAAAATCCACCATCGCAAATTCAGTGCAAACTCCTTCAAGCTGCTCGCAATATTAAGACCAAAAGCAATACGCAATGCGACAGTGATTACATCGAACACAGACTTTGTTCCAGGACCGATTATTTTATCTTTGTAAAGCCAGAGTGAGAGGTAAAATCCGGCGATCAGAACCCAACTTATGATGCATCGGACAAGGCCGAGGAGAAAAATGCCAGTCGAGTTCGACGTCTTTTTGGCTCTCGTCTTTGGCAAGGTGCTTTGACGACGAGTGGGTGCTGGCATCCCTGATGAGGCGGGCTGTTCTGTACATGGTTAGTACTTTGCAGGATGCTCCCAAGGCATCCTCGATGGGAGATGGGACTCGTTACTACCAAAATCCTCCCCTACGTCTGGTAGGGACACAACTGATTGTGGTGATCCAGTTCTTCCATGGTCCTCGATTTCAACATTTGCTCCACCGGGATATCCCTGCAAAGGAAGGCTTTCGGCGGATGAACTTTCGTCATTGATAGACATGGCCATGGCAGATGTTCATGAGCTTTTGCCAGGTCGAAATCTAACTTAATAGTAGTTTCAGAGCCAACGCAGAAAGAGCTTAAAATGCGCGCAATAAAATGTCTCCGAGTGTCGTCATCCTGCTGGCGTGCCACCATGTATATAAAGTAGTAGGAAAAGGCTGTGAGCTCGTTGTCGTCAAACTGAAAATTTGGCAACGACTAGCAGTAAGTCTCGAATATAATTAAGGTAACCACTACAGAAACGCCACCTAGAAGTAACTCTGTTGGCACACCACCCCCCGGACTATGCCTAACGGAGTAATTTCTGGGGTCCAGTGACCCCGTGGAGGGGATAGAAGATACAAAGTTTTGCGCCTGAATACCACCAAATTCAATGTGGCTGGCAATGAGAATCACCTGTACGCGGTGCCGGCTACGAAGCTACTGCATGTCAGTAGAGCCAAGTATCCTCACGGAAGCGCGTGCGTTGCTATTTACGCACGCGATCGATCTCTGGGGTGACCGACTCCGTCGACTCACGAGTCTTCATTGGTGCACTCAAGAAAACGGGCTGGCGTGAGCACTACACGCCGAGCTCGATGAATCTTCAGAGAGACCTAGCTCTGTTCATTATTTAGATACATAGGTGCTGATCGATCAGAGCTCAGTGAGAGCGCGCTACTCCTACCCACACTCCTGAAGTCAACCACAGCGACGCGATCGGGCTGCTCGTTATGGCTAGCGGATTCGAGCTCTGATCAGAAGCGGAATTGCAAAGAGAGAAAGTGGTGACGCTTGATCGAGACGAAGCGCATGACTGACGGCATTACGGGGCATCCTGCGCGTCTTCTTATCGTGGACGAGTGGCTGCTCGAACGCTGTAGATGTCAGAGCAAAGGCCTCACGCCCTGGCAGATTTGCTTTCAAGGACGCTTGGAAAGTATCAAGCGCCAGTCTCGATTCGTCGTGTCCCTTGAAGGAGTCAGGTAGATATGATATGGATGAATATTATAGCTCGGTCACTATCGGTTCGCCGGGAGCTTCAGCCAGGATAGCCGGTGTTGTAAACTCGGTCACCACTGTTACCAGAGTTTCGATACCCAACAAATCTACCACCAGTACCGCTGAATGCCATTAGTCCCGTGCGGCTCAGTGGGCTTTGTATGCAGATCAAGCTGAAATTACTGTACTGGAAATCGGCAGGAACGACATACCTGCAAGCATCATCTGATTGACTACACGCCGGACGTTCGTGGCCTTTTAGTAGCGAGGTTCTTGAAAATCGACGACAGCAGCCGAATTTTCCCTTATAATATTCTTTCATCCTCGCTCGACGACTTTCTTGATTTCCTTTGTATTATAGAGTCCAGTATCAGTGGTATAGACTTTGAGCATCCCCGAGCCTTGCAGGATGGCATACGAAGAGCGCACTATCCCATCTGGTGCCATGGTGCACTCCTCATGTTCCACCAAGTCAAAGGTATGTCACTGTCTCCTCCGGGCTGTCCTGCTCGATGTTTTGATTGCGCAAGACAAACGTTTGACACTGTGCCTTTTCGATCTAATGTCTCCCTCGGTTGATCACTCTATCGTAAAGTCGTTCAAAGGTTTTCAAGGGTGCGCCAGGAGTCGTCGTACTATATGTTGCCAGTGAAGGAAGTAGCGTCTTGTGGAGCCTTATCCAACCATGTGGAAGATGCTGCTTAATCAGATACCCTTGGGCCTGTTTGATGCATACATAAGGGCGTGAAAGATGCTAGTACATCGAAGACCTCGCTTGCTGCTAACGAATATACTTGCATAAGTCAGATTTCGACTGTCGCCATGAAGAGCGTTTAACAGATCGTTCGAAGCACGCGTGAGCGAATATGGTTAGAAAAGCAACATAGCCTTACTAGAACCTTCGCAAATCTCAAGGACTCCGGAAGCATTCTTTTGATGCACCTGTGGACAAACGAAGGAGGGCTTTGACTGCTGTAGTCTCCCAAAGCCTACGCTATAGTACATGCTGCAGCATTTGCAGTATGAAGCAAGTGTTTGCGAGATTCCTTGCCACCTAGGATCGCTTGATCGATTCAATTCCGAAATTCGTATCTGGTTCTTGACTCCAGAGATTTGGAGATTGAGCCTGAAAGAACTGAGTCGCGGACAAGTCTACGATGCGCTCCGGTGCCGGCGTTTGATATCAGAACAAAGCTTCATGGTCCAAGCTCTGGAGCCTCTTCTCGCTCTTCGATCGTCATCTCTCGCTCATCCGGGCCACCTTGATCAGTTGTGGATTTGGATTGTACGGTGTCTCCAAGAACGCCCAAATGTGCGAAATGTAGCGATCGACTTGGGATAGATCGTTTGTGGCGTAAAACGAAACTTGGGACAGATGAAGAGACATCGGAAGCTTCCACTTGACGCTTGGGGCGGCCTCTCTTGCGTAACATGCAAATGAAGAGGGGACTCAACGTGGGAATGCAGGCACACACAATGCCCACGTTCAGCTCTACGACTGTCCAGATATCGATAGGCACCTCCTGCCCTTAAAGGATATAAGCTGATGGGGCTCCATATGGCCAGAAACAGGCAGAGACTTACAGGTCGGATCAAGATGCGTAAGCTGATGAATGATTACGCAACGATAGATACTGACGAAGCAGACACTGAAATGTGATTAGCAAGTCTTTCAGGAGCTTTGTAGAAAAGTTTTGCCTACAAGATGCCAACGCAGAAGATGCCCATGATCTGAACCTTCTCCTTGAAGGGTTTCCGGAGACGCGCAAGTGGAGGCAGGGGAAGGATCAGAATTATCAAGTCGGTCAGGACATTGACCGCTGCAAAGATAGTACTAGCAATACTCAACCCGAGGCAATGGTGCTTGACCGTAGGATCCCAATTTGACCTGAATGGAAGACACTGCAGGACGGCCCCAACGGCATTAGCCAGAGAGTAGCCGATCATAAAGGATGCAAGACCCCACAGGACCAGGACAAATCGCCGACTTATGGCGGAAAATATCCGATAGTAGAGTCGTATTATGGACAACTTGATAGACGCAATTGCAACATTGTAGAGTACTTCTGCGGCGATGACTGACTGGAAACGTACGATAAGTCAGTGCGCTCGTCCGGGCTTGCATTAATATGCCGTACCTTTGTGAAGCGGGCTATGTCGGGTGCAAGTATTGAATGCCTGCCGTTCCCACCGCCCAGGCCTGTTCACAGAATCAATAAATCTGGTTCAAGCCAACGACTGAACCGGAATCCCCACTTATCAGTTCACAAGACCCGAAACCACCGGTCAGGATCTGATGATGCAGCGGGTCAGTGGCGGGCTTCGCGTCTGCTGAGCGAGGCGGACCTACCAGGCCGGCCAAAATGAGCCAGTCATCTGCTTCGTACTTGATCCTCTTGATTCTGCGGCAGGTAAACCTCAGGGCGACAGCGATGGCGGCGAGGGAGAAGCATGCTGCGTTTACAGCTATCACGCTCGGCACGCCGTTGTCATTGATGTGGTCCTCCTGATAACGGATCTCAGCCGACGTGAGCACCGTAGCCATGGTATCAGGATCGATTTGCCGTCAAGCTGCTGGAGGATTGTTGGGGATCCTCAGAAGATCAGACTTCACGAAGATGGAATCATTGTCTCCCAGACACCGTGGCTCCTATAGAAGGACTGAAGGGAGCTATGGTCTCAGAGCAGTGTTTCGATAATCTCAGGTCGCTGAAGGATGATACCTGAGAAAAGAAAACCTCCTTTTCAAAACCCAAATTCGCAGTCTGATTTCTCTCTGTTATCGAAATGTCGCACTTGAAGAGGCATGACAGATTAAGTCCGTAGTTGGACATAACCACCCTTATGTGACAGGAATCAGAGTGTTCGTTTTCAGTTAGATTCGTGTTCTAAGACGGCCCTTTGACTTCTGTGTGAGCGGGCCTGGCGGCGTAGGATAACTAGGGAGGTCCAGGAGGATATGTTTGAGATGCATCAGTTATAGTACACGCTTGTTTATAATGCATCACCCCCGAAAACCCTGGTTTTGGCACAGAGGATATGTTTATGATGCATCAGTTATAGTATGCGCTTGTTTAAGATGCATCACCACCCTAATGCAGGCGGTAATGCATCGAAAACAGCACTATCTACGCCTCGTTATCTTGCAGTTTATTCTTCATCTCGTTTACCGTTTATATTATCGCCGCTCTTTTTGCAGTTATCGCCGTCTTTTTGCAGTCGTTCTCTTTGCAGTTATTGTCGCTTCTTTGCAGTCGTTGTCGTCTCGATCTCGCGAAAATATCTCCGCATCTACCGTTTCTGATTCTTCTAGTAGAAATTTATTATATGTTTCAGAAAGATCTCGCGATACAGACAGAATCTTATATTGTAATCTTTTTTGCCGCAGCAAGAACAGTTCTGAGTAGAGTTCTCGCGAACGGGATTGAATTGTTTTTTCGAAAAATTTCTATTGAACGCCGTTGTCTCGAATCGCTTTATCTGCTATCGGTTTTTCTGCGTATATGCTTTAGACAACAATAGAGTATCGTTTGTAGTCAGATTGTTAATTCTAATCGATTTAATAATTTGTTTGTAAACAAGTTGTTACGCTTTCTGTCTTCAGAGCTATAAAATATGCAGCAAGTAGTTGCAAAAAGTAATATTTATTAAGACAAGATTGTAATTATATAGTAGTTGTATATTCTGCCAGCGTCCGCAGTCGCAATAGTCAGAGTAGCAATTGTCAGAATTAAAAAAACAGATATAGATTCTGCAACAATTACTGTTGTATTGTAAATTTGTAATACGATCTTCTATTCAGTCTGAGCAATCGGCAACTATCTTGATATTGCAATAACAATCAAAGACTTGATTCTGCGTCAAAAAACTTTCGGCAAAAAATATAAAAAAACTTTTGACATTGCTTATTGTACAGAGCTCTCGAGTTTTCTGATAACGCTTGTGTTTTTGTTCTGCAACTATATATTACAAATTGTTTAATATCTAAATAAGAAAGAGACATCTGATCTCGCGCAGTCAGAAGTTGTTCGATTCTGCAATACTAGAAAAAATATAACTGTATTGACAGTCAGAAAAGTTTTGTCTGACAAATTTATAAAAGAGAAAGTCTAGTAGATAGATTTTCGCAATCTAATTTGAGTAGATATATATTAGTAAATGCAGTTGTTCGCGGAATGCAGTCGATAGAGCAAAAAAACAAGCAACTGTCGATATTGATACAGATTAAAAGTGGTAGAAAAGATCTGCAAAAGATAGTAGTTTTTGCAGAAAATATAAAAAATTGAAAATAAACAAAAATTTGTTTATAAGATCGATTCTGACTGATTCTCGATCCGCGTTATAATACGCGGACCGAGATTATATGTTTATAAAAAACAAGTTTTTGATAGCAAATTACGCAACATTATCAGCAAAAATCTTTTTCCGGACGACGCTAATAAAAAAACAACAATTTATATATAAAAAGATAAAATTTATCGCAAAATAGTATCAATTTACAGAATTACTTTTCTCAAATATCTCTTTTATATCTCTACTTACTGCCGTATCGATATTTGTATAAACTAATTGTTTTACTATTTTTGCGCAATTCTTATCGAACTTCTTTTTTATATTTCTGACTAGATATTAGACGCAAAAAGTACAAAAAACAGCAAAAAATATATTGTCGACAGCTCTGTATTCTTTGGTACAATCGGAAATAATAGTTAAACAATACTGATTTTTATATATATAAGATTGATTGAGCTCCGAATAGACTCTATTCAATTGCTGAAAAAACTATTGTCAGATATTTTCAGTTTCGAACTCTACTAAAATTTAATACAGCAGAAAGCAATAGCTGTTACTGTTACAATCAGTTGTTGCAAACAAAATTATAGCGAAACAGTTTCTGGCATAGATTCTATCGATTGCAATAAACGGCAGAGTAAATTGATTTTGATAAATTTCGATTTCAGAACTAATAAATATACGCTGAAAGTGTTGTCTATTTTTATTATTAATATAGCAGATCTCTGTTATTGTTTGATCTAATTTATCGAAGAGCGCAAATTCAAGAACGCAGCAACAATAATTTTTAATCTATTTAAAATTGCTGTCTATCTGTTTGTTACAAGTCTAGCGATATATAAAATACGCAGAAGAGTAGAATCAAGCACAAATATTCGCATATGTTCTATCAGCTCTATCAGAAAAGCAAAAAGAGATTGCTTTTTCTGTTTTTTCAGAAAAGCAGAGATAGTATTGTTTTATAGTTCTATCAGAAAAGTTAGAAAAGCAGAAACAATTTTATAAATATATAGATCTTCTAGAATACAACTTTCTTATAGATTGTGTTCAACTTATCTATCAAATTACTTTCTATTATTGATACAAGCTGCAAACTCTTGTTATCAAATAATTGCTTGTATTGTCTGAAAACGTCTACAGATCTTTTTAAAAGTATCAATCTATTCTGATACTCTAGTTGTTTAAATAGCAGTATAATACTTTAAATATTCTAAAAATATCTGTATTAGATTAACGCGTCTCTATCTCGAGCACTAGTTTATCAGTATTATATTAACTATCGATTATAGAAAACAACAAGATCAGAATTAACAAATTCGATATCTACTATAAAAATTGTATCGATCTGAAAAACTGATTTATACAGATAAATATCTATTTTATTTTCTATTCTGTTTCAGCAAATCAGAAAACAATTTTTGTATCAATATTTTTCAGAGAAAGAATTTAATATTGATTCAAATTAAATTTATAAAAGTATCTGAAAAACTATAACAAAAATCTTTGTGCAATATTTACGAATTTCGACAACTTCAAAAAAGAGCTTCGAAGAATTTTTGAAATATTTAACAAAAAACAAATTGCGAAAAAAATAATTCAGTATCTAATTTAATAAATTTCTGCAGCAAACTATGCAGCTAGATTCTAGAAATATATCAATCTAATCGAGTAAAACAATATTGTATTTATAACAATATTTCGACAAGATTTAAAGAACAATCTAAAAGACAAAATTATATATAATAGAAGAAGTATCAGCAATATATTCGATTTTATCGAAATAACTATCGATCTCGACAACAAACTGTATAAAAAAACTATAAAAAAAAATACAATCAATTTTAAGAAAAAGCAAAAATCTTTTTTAAATCAGCAATTAAATATTAATAGAAAAAATTTTGTTCTAATCAGAAATACAGTAATTCCGACTATTGTAAATCTGTATCTATAAAACTGAATTTTACTCAGCAATATAAAAAGAAGAACTCTAGAAAAAAGCAAGATAACAGAAATTCGAAAATATACTATTTATATAGCAAACCGAATTACTTCGCAAGAGATTGTCGATTACAAAATTTGATAAATTGTCGACAGATTAATACTATATTAAAAAAGATATTTAATAGTTAGAACAATATCAGAAAACAAATCGATACAAAAACAAATATTTCTGAAACTGAATCGAACAACAATTACTATCTGATAAAAAATCCAGATCAGTTATAGAAAGTTCTAAATAGAATATTATCAGACAAGATATTTGTATCTATATAGAAAATTAATTAAATATTTAATAAAACTATAAAAATACAACAATCAGAAACACTATATTTTTACTCAGTAACAGATTCAGACAACAAATATAATTGAAAAAACTTTTACAAATATCTAAACAATATTACAGAATATCTCGAGACTTTAGTTAGTTTATCGAAAAAACAATAGATTAATTAAACTGTAAATAAATGCAAGAAAGCGCTAGAAAACGACACTACTATCAAAAAAGAAATTTTCGATAAAATCGAACAACAGCTGAGCAGTATAAATCTATTCCGAGAGAAAATAGAGAAAGCAAAAAAATATACAATACTCAGTTAAACAAAATACTATAACAACTTATACTGAATTTATCTAGAAGACAAAAAAAAATCTGAATAATTTTTTAGAAAACTATCTATTTTTAAACAACAACAGAAAAAAGTTCAGCGCAAACAGATATTTAAAGCAGAGATTGCAGTACAAAAACAGAGAAAAGTTTAAATTTTTTGATAAAAAATATATCAGAGAAATACAATATATTAGTTTAACAGCAGCAACTAAATTTAACAGTATATGCACAATATTTTATTATATCAGTTAAAATTAATAGCTGTCAATTTACTGCAATAGTCGATTCTGATACAACAGATAATTTTATAGTCAGAACTTTTGTTAAAAAAAAAGTATTCTATTTAAAAAAAGTCTGATATATACAATTTAGTAGTTGTAGATAGAAATCTATTATCCGACAGAAATAAAAAAATAAATAAAAAAACAAAATTACTACCGATAGCTATTCAGCAATATTACAAGAAACTAATTTTTAATATAGTAAAAATAGTTATTTACAATATTGTTCTAGAAATATTTTGATTAAAGCAGTACAATTCAGAAGTCGACTGAAATACAAAAGTATTTAGATTTATACAATATAATTATATAATTTATATTTAATCTATATATCGGCAGCATTCGATAGTAGATAAAAAAACAAATTGAAAACTAATTACAAACAGCAAACTTGTATTTTTGCAAAAAAACAATTTAACAAAATCCGACTCGACAGATACTGACAGAGATTAGTTAAATTACAAAATCAGAATAAATAAAGAAAATTACAAATTTTTTGAAAATTTTGAACTATTTGATACAGCAAAGAAATCGCTAAAATATATATTACAAATATACAACAGTTAAAAGTATCTGTTTTAAAAAAAGAAAACAACAGAGACTCTCTCTAAATATCAATTGTAAAATTACAAAATCAGACTTAAATCAGACAAACAGTTTATATTTGAATCTATATATATTTTATTCGAAAAAAAACTCGAAGTACTTCGCGAATATCTGACAGAAAATTAAAAAAAAAAATTATTAAAAAATCTTAATTACAGACAGAATATCCGATTTTTTTTGTATTAAAAAAGAATAGAATTCTCTGTCTATATATCAATTACTGAAAGTTAAATAATATTACAATTAAGAATCGATACTTACTATTCAATATCAGCAAGCTTCAGAATCGATTATTCGGAGCAAAATACTTTATTAAACTAGATTTACAAGAAATATACAATCAGATTAGAATAAAGACAGAGAAAAAATAAAAAACAGTTTTCTATATACAATATAGATTATACAAATATACAATAATACTATTCGAATTTACAAACGTTCCGGCAATATATCAGAAAATAATTAATAATATACTACAACAATATCTGAATCGATTTGTTATAGTATATTTGAACAATATTATAATTTACTCAAAAATCTTGAAAAAATATATTAGCTATATTTTCAAAATATTGAAATATCTAAATATAAGAAACTTATATTTTAAGTCAGAGAAATACAAATTTTATCGAGAGAAAATTAATTTTCTCGAATTTGTTGTTAAACAACACAAAATATATATAGATTTCGAGAAGCTACAAACAGTTAGAAAATAAAAACTATCAACAAATATTAAAAAAGTACAATTCTTTCTAGATTTTATAAACTACAATAAAAAATTTATTAAAAACTATTTAGCAAACACAATATTACTGACAAATTTTACAAAAAAGAATACACTATAGTTATAAAAATTTGCAGAAGAAAAATTATTTCAGAATCTTAAACTAGAATATTTAAAAAAATTAGTATTAAAAATATACAATTTGCAATTGCTAAACAGAATTGAAATCGACGTATCAGATTTAGCTATCGATATATATTTTAGTTAAAAATATAAAAATATATAGTATTCAGTAATATATTTCTCGAGAAAATTCTTGTCAGTCGAACAGAACTATAATATTTACAATAAAAAACTACTTGCTATAGTAGTTTTTTTGAAATTATAGAGAGTATATACAGAAAAATTATTAGAACTTACAATTTTTACAGACTACAAAAATTTTGTACATTTTACTACTACTAAGCAGCTTAACAGAAGATAAATACAATAGTCAGAAAAACTTAAACAGTACAAGTTTAAAATATAGTATATTTCAGACAAAAATAATAGCAGAGCAGACATACTTAGCAGAAAAAATAATTATATAGAAATAAAAAAATTGTTTAATTACAGTATATTTAAAATTAACAAGAACAGATTACTATTAGCAAACAAATACAAACTGAATATTATACTACAAATATTTCGAGACAATACAGAAGAGTTTTTAATAAAAAAAAGAAAATTTCAGATATCTATCGACAAAATTGACAAATATATAAAAAAGTATTATAACAGATTACTGCAAGAGCATTCAGAAGTAACAAAATTTTTTCAGCTTTTATATTAGTATTGTCAGTTTTTACAGATAAAACAAGCTGTCGAGACATATATCAAACAATATTTTAGTTGTTAGCAGAACAAATATAGTACGCACGCAAACTATAGCAAAATTCAATATTAGAAACTATCTGAATCGCTATAAGATAAAATTACGATAGATTTTATTATCAAATTGTCGAAATCGACAAATTCAGCAACTGAAAACAGATATAATTCGATACTGATAATAGTTAATAAACTTATTAAATACTTATATATTATCGCATGCAAAGAGAAGTTTATTGCAGAACAACTGAAATATATTATATTGAACCGACTTATACAATATTACAGTATACTTAAGAAACTAATCAGTAACAGAAACAAGCTTTTTATATCTAACTATTGAAAAACGCTTTTCTTAATATTAGATACAAGATTTCGAATATCTACTGTTTACTATTCGATTACAAATAGCTAGACAGAACAAACAAATTAGAGTCTTAAACAATATCTAAAATACTATATTAACAATATTTACAGCAATTAAATATTACTTCTATCTATAGTATAACTGATATTTAATACAAAGATTTCGAATATTACTAAAATAACTTTATTCTTTGTTAACTATAGCAAAAAATTAAATTTTTTCAAAAAAAAGCACATATATCTGTCTGCGCAGTCAGCTATCGAAAAAATAGTAACACTGAAAAAGATATACAACAATATCTCAAAAATGCAAGAAAAATCGGCCAGATATCAAAATAAAAAACAAAAAACAGTATTTCAGTTAAAAAAGAGAAATAAAATATATTTTTTTACAAAAAATTTTAGAACAAAAAAATCAAACAAAAAATTGAACTATATTAAAATCGGATCGTTTTTTGTCAAAAAAACTAAGAGATTAGTTAACTACAAACTCGACTTATTCAAAAATATCAGAGTATTTTCAGTATTTTATATATTATTGTTGAAACTAGCAGATTCAACTACATTTTTACAGAATATTTTTTATTTCTATTAATAGAAAAAAGAACAGTTTAAAATCGAAAAAATTCTACAACAGAAAAGTCAGAAATATCTTGTCAAGTAAAAGAAATACTCTATCTCTGAAAACACTTGAAAATCTATTAAAAATTTAAAGCACTGCCAATATTGTCTGCAGCAATTCTATCAAAAAAAATTAACAAAATAAACAATTATTTTTTTATAATATTAAGAAAAACAATCTGTTCTGAGACAATATCGATCAGAAACTCAGAAAACAGTTCGAATACTAGTTTTTCAGCTAATAAAACAAGCTTTTTCAGATTTTGAAGCTTTCTATTTACTATTGTTTGTTGCTTATTCTTTACGTATTTTAATTGCAACAGCAAGCAATTTTCTTTTGTCTGTATTTTACAACATTTTATTACAGTATTACAAAGCTGCTGCTTGAGCGCTTTTTGTTGCGCTTCGAGACAGCGCTAGCGCGCAGTATTCAGAGAAATCAGATTACAAAAACAATTTTTCTTTATATATTCTATATATTTATCAGAATCTTCTTGAATCCGACACAACTTACTCAGACAATTGCAACAACAGCAGAAACGTATTCTATCGATAGAAATATCGAATTCTGTTAGTTGAATAAAACAGCAATTATAGAAAAAAGATTTGTTTTTCGATATTGTGCGAAACTTGTTTTCGGAACAAAAATATAAAAAAAAGAGAGATATATTACGAGTCTAGCGGTATATAGAATACACAGAAAAATAGAATCAAGCACAAATATTTGTATATACTCTATCAGCTCTATTAGAAGAGCAAAAAAAGATTGCTTTTTCTGCTTTCTCAGAAGAGCAGAGATAGTATTGTTCTATAATTCTATTAGAAAAATCAGAAAAGCAGAAACAATCTTATAAGTATATAGATTTTCTAGAACACAATTTTTTTATAGATTGTGTTCAATTTATCTATTAAGTTACTCTCTATTATTAATACAAGCTGCAAATTCTTGTTATCAAGTAATTGCTTGCATTGTCTGAAGATATCTACAGATCTCTCCAAAAGTACCAATCTATTCTGATACTCTAGTCGCCTAGATAGCAGCGTAACACTGTTCTGTCTGAGTTCTGATAATTTCGGTTTTTGCTCTAGATACTGCTTGTTTTTAAACAAATATATCGAATTGCTGTTGCAATTGATTCTGAATTGCAGTAACAGACGTTATAATACTTATATCTATAATTCTTGAAATAGCGTCGACAAGTCAGACACGCGTAGAGATTATCTGTTTCTGACAAGACTGATTTTCAAAACAGATATATTAATTAACTATTTTAGTAACGCGAGCTTCGTTCTGATAGCTGATATAGTGTATATTTATAACAAACAAACAGATCGCAGTACTTCTATATCTAAAACAAATTTGCGTGCAATCAGAAAAAACTATCTGAAGTATCTATTTCTTGCGAACAGATATATCGACAACAGCATTTTTAAAAACAGTCAGCGTTGGAAACTTCTGACCGATCTGAATAGAATTCGAAGAGATAATCTCGCGAACAGACAATAAAACTGTGCAAAACATAGTGCAAAAAACGGTAGATTAAAAACTAAAAAAGTCAAGATACAGACAATTTAAACAGATTTCTCAGAGATTTTTTCAAAAGTTTTTCTGATAAATTCTGCGTGTTTAAATAACGATGTTTCGAGATACTAATTGAAGTTTGAATTAGAGCTTTGTAACAATCTATTTAAATTCAAATTTGATTCGAAAAAGACTTCAGAGAAGATCTCCGACTACTATTTTTGCGTATCGATTTTGTTTTTATTTTACTACTACTATTGATTCAGAACTTGAAGATAACATCTATATATACTACTGAAAGCTACTGTGTGTTTTCCGACCGTTTCTGGCTGCAAAATGCAGTAGACGAGATTGTTGTTGCAAAGTCAACAAGTTAACAGAGCGCGAAATCTGTCGATTTTCTCAACATCTATATTGTCAGACTCTTGATTGAGTATCGGAACAGCAGAATCAGCAGATCTATATATACTAACAGAGCTGACAATAGTATTATTGATTGGGCTTGCAGACGATAAAATTTGAAGCAATCGGCACAACTACAGCTATCGTTTTTGCGACCGCAGCAGTCTAGACAGTGAGAATACACAAAATTGCAAGCGAGATGCAGTATTCTGTTTATTAGCTATAGGCGGGTGGCTCTAGATAGTGCTGTTTTCGATGCATTACCGTCTGCATTAGGGTGGTGATGCATCTTAAACAAGCGCATACTATAACTGATGCATTATAAACATATCCTCTTTGGCACATCGCGTAGGCCCAGTTTATCCAGCTTTTAGGACTACTAACTCTTATCGTCGCAAAATTTTGTTTTCTTCGTTCTTCTTGTTGTCGTTGACAAGATTTGACGAATAGCATTGTGCGATGTTATCGCATATAAGATTATTGCTTGACACAAAATCAATATATACGCTAACAAGATCTTATTAGACGTAAATTGCAACAAGATACTTGCGATAAAAAACAACAACGTCTAACAACGCCTGGTAAGCTTTGCGAACGACAGCAGCCAACATTGAGAAGCTAGATAAACTGGGCCTGCACGATGTGCCAAAACCAGGGTTTTCGGGGGTGATGCATTATAAACAAGCGTGTACTATAACTGATGCATTTTAAACATATCCTCGAGGTCCAGGCTTGCCACTAGCCAGAACGGTAAGTGTGCTAGCGTGTGGCAGGATTGGCGTTCTGTAGCTTGCTCTATGCGTACCAATCAAGGAGCCCCAATCTCGCCGCCGTAACCTGTTCCTCGCTTGGCTCATGTCATAACCATTTCGACGGTCCTCTGCTGCAGTGTTTGAAGGTCTGGCGTCCAGTAGCTCGCCACGATTTGTGTCCGTTATTGTCAAAGCGTTATACAATGATTGGAGGAATACCGAAATCAGCCGCGATCAGATCTCGGGGTCCACGACTCCTCTCGGAGAATTATCACTCTAGGTGCATGATGCACACTACCGCTATGTCCCTCTGTTGACAACGTCCGTTCATTCGGAATTTTCCACCACGTCGCGTTCTACGCCTGTTTGTGACTCTGGCGACTGTGCCCCGACGAAGGTCTGCCTGCGGTATGGTCTCCACCAGTCTGTCAAGCTTGAGCCATACCCAAAATACGGAAGATGTCGGGATTGCACCCATCGCGCTGCGTCTCCGATTGCATCCGGCTCACAACCGTCATCGATACCTACGAGCTTGTCTCCGAAACAGACAGTCAGCTCTCTCTTACGGAGAAGGTTGGTGCTTGCTGGTTGAACAGGTGCAACCTCCGAACTCTGCTGGGAAGCTACATGTTCCTCAGCATTGTTCATGGACTTGCAAAAACCATCGAAGGACCCCGTGTCTGGGAGCTTGCGGCAAAGGCGTTCCCAAGTCCTGTGTTCTATCCAATTGAGTCTCCTCTGGTATTTAGCTAGGTAAGTCATCTCCTTCTGCGTTATCCATATAGATCGATGGTAGTCTTCTCCGGACACCGTTGCAATGTACACGAAGGGAGAACGGCAGCGCTGCGCATGCTCGAATAATCTTGCTTTGATAGGCTCCAGCTCCTCGAACAGATCTAGCATCTCGTAGTCGAGCCACTTGCGGCTGGCGATCACGGCGTCAGCATACATTCCCCTGCTGGTCAATTTGAGCTTGCTCAGTGTACGCTGGCCCAACCTGACTTTGGTTGTGATAAACATTGCTTTAGCATGGCAAGAGTTATTCAAAGCGGCATTGAACTCCCCAGCTGGATATGTCGTGTGCAGAGCATGAACTAAGATTTGCTCGCGGAGCTCGAAAGGAAGATCGTTGAAGGTAAGCATGATGCTCGATTAGTTAATGTATCGTGTATATCGTAAACAATTCTTGTTTAATCAAGGAACCAGAATGCCAGCATGCTGGAGTCAGATGGATGTAAGATGTAGACCCTGGAGATTTATTCATCTGCTATGCGCCTTCCCATTATAGAGATACTTGCTCAATTATCAAGTATTAGTCATGTTGATGCTGGGCAGTACTTGTTGGTCACAAATTGGACCCACGGGGCATCAAGTTGTTGGGCTGCGCGAATTCCTATGACTTTTCAGAGGATGACATCGACACGGCGTGCAACAGTCTTGAATGGAAGGCAAGCCTGCTTTCATTCGGAAATTCGCTTAAGCATGATTTCACAGAGCTGGTCTCCGCTCTTGTCAACATTTGGTTGAATTGGTCCAACAAAATAACTGGTCGTGGGAGTCGGAAGGGGTTTGGGATAATTGACTGATGTAAGTATTTTCGCTAGTCTGGTAGTCACGTGACGTCAGGGGTTTCTCGACGGAGCTATAGGCTGACTCAGAGGCCATGGCAGAAGCCAAGGCTGTGTACAAGCTGGCTCGCCCTGTATTTAGAGTCACATGCGTTGTTTACCATGCAGTCAAGAGGTTGATTTCCTATCAGTGGACCCGGATTGGGTGTATCTCTCAATGGAGCCTCGTGAAGCTGTCTCTCAGCGCTTGAGTGTTGTTTATGGAGAAGAACCTATGGACTACGTCAAAGAGCGAGTATGATACGACAATCATTGATAGATATGAAGAAGTTTGCAGGTTTGATTTAAGATTAGTCTATCTAGAAGAAAAGCTAGCTGTGGTGGGGTAGGGAGCCATGTGGTGCGTCCTTAACAATTAGAGGCAAAAAGTGGTCTTGACCTTCGGAGACTTGATAAAGTCTTACCAGATCAATGTAATATGCAGAAACTTGATAAGGGTTCTGAGGCATTGTCGCTGGAGTGGTCCAGCTCCAGTGAGATAAGGCCTCTGAGGAATGCATTACTATGCCAACGTGAAAAGGGATAAGTGTGGGCTATGCTTGCTAAGGGCTTTGCAGCGCAAAAGAAGGGTGATGATGCTAAGCCAAGGATAAAAGGTTTCCTGTGTGTTCGAGTATCGCACGCGAGAGAAGAAGCTCAAAGCAGATGCTGAGCCGCGCGCAAGTTTTGTGAAAAGCGAAAGCAATAAGGAAACGAGAGAAACCGCCTCTTTTTCCGCCAAGCATGCAATAGCCCACCGGTCACCACGCCAGGTTGTTGTTATGCATCGTTTGTCTCGGATTCGTTGTTCGTGTCATCAGCGATATCACCGTTCGTGTCATCAGCGATATCACCGTTCGTGTCATCTGCGATATCGTCGTTATCGGTGTATGGTTCGACCTGTACGATCGCGCAAATCTGGTTTGCCGGAATATTACCGTCCCGACAATAGTCTCTGAGACCGTACTCCCCAAAGCTTCTAACTAGGCGCCTGATGCTCGGCAAGTATTTCGAGACGAACTGAAGAAACTGGCGATGAATGTCGATCCAGGAATTGGAGACGGCGTATCCTCCGACACCTGTCTCATGTCAGTTGAGTAGGACACAGCGTCTCGACGAGGTGGAAAGGTCAAGGGTTCCTACCTGCAGCAATCAAGACCAGTGCAATGCCAGTGCCATCGAACCACTTTGCTACCTCTAGCCACTTTCGGCCCTGCTGGTATTCCATCTTGTACTTGTGCACCAGTTGATCCTTAAGCTCCTTAGAATCGTCACCAGCCTTTTCAGAGGCCAATTGCTCCAGCGTTTGGATGTGACTGACTCCCCCTTTCTCCGATGTGATTGCAGCCACAACGGCAAAGAACCTCATCTGGCCATAGGCCCGATGAATTTTGGCATTGACGGTAACCTTGTCAATCTCCATCAGGGCGTCAATAATCTGATGCGGGTCTTCCATTTCGATCGTTAGGGGTATTGTATCACCTTTCGAAAGGCGACTAGTGAGGTACGCGACAAGCTTTGCTTTGACTACAATGAAGTCCAGCTTCGTACAGACTTCGAAGATGCGGGCCAGGTCGCTCTTGGAGCGCGTACGACAGACTCGGACCTCGTCGAAAAAGAGTCCACTGACCAGAGTCTGTATCTCCACAGTTCCCCGGGTAAGACCCAACTCGATACTCGTCTCTGAATGTTCTGCTGCTTGCATGTTTGGCACGTGCGTGTTCTCATCGTTCTGCATTGTGACGGTCTCTTCGTTGTTCTCTTCCTCGTCCTCGCTGTCGCTTGATAGTTCGGGTGTGCCTGGAAGATCCTGCCAAAGGTTTAGTACTATCTCCTTAGGAATGGAATCGATCTCTCATTTACCTTTGCACTAGGCTTCCCACCTAACACATGCTTAGCGAAAGGATTATCCATATCCGTCTTGTTTCTCTTCCGAGCTGGGTAATCTCCATATGGTTCATGCGTTGGTTTCTCATACACGATGTCCTCGCGCGCACGCTTCAATGCTGCCTCAGCCGTTCGAGAGGCGTCTTTAAGAATGGTTTTCATCTTCGCTGGTGCGTTATCTGCAAGAAAAAGGATGCATCCCTTAACTCGTATGTCTCTCGAGAGCCATCTGGCCGACGGCTCGGCGAGGGTTCTATACCCTTCTCCCATGTAGAACGCGATTTGGTCACGGATGCGCTTCTGTTCTTTGGTAGCCCGCATGATTAAGAAGGTGGCGATGGGTGTTGAGGAATGAGATATACTGCTGCAGTGAAAGTTGGGCGCAGTGGGTGGTCTTGTTGGGTTACAAAAAGTGCTGGAGGATGAGAAGCTTGACGCAGGCCTGTTTGTGGTAGCTGTCAAGAGGTTACTAAAAGTGGTTCTTTGACTTGTGTTCTGTCGGCTTGTTTTGGAGAGTGGTAATCCCGATAGAGAACAACGCTTTTGTGAATTTGACGATACCAGCGAGCTGGCGTGATAGGTAGAGAGTCGAGCAGGGTCTTTGAAGATGAAAGTGAGCTATTTGGCGCCTGGGATATAGTGAAGAGATAGCACACTGTGATGGTGCACAGCAGAAGCGGGTTTGAGTTGAAGAGTGATGCCACAGTTGATGGATCAAGCGTTGAAAGCTCGGGAAGGACAAGCAGAAGTGAAGTCGGGTAGAGTAGATGGGAGTGGGATAGTGAGTGGACTGACCTTAAAGAGCGCTGCAGAATGACTACTCCATGTGTAGCCCGATTGAGACTAAGAGTGGGTAGTGAGCTGTACTTCTGCACTACAATCCAGCAAGACACACTGTGAGTTCGCCTTCCACTGAGCCTGAAAATGAGAATCCAGTGAGAGTCTCAAGGTAGGATATGATAAAGAAGTCCGTCAAGTTCTGAGGGGTTTCGGGATATGGAGTAAAGGGATCCAAAGTCGAGTTTTGAATGGTAAATGACTTGCTAGAAACTTGTAGTGTTTGGTGATAGGTTCCAGTGAGGCAACGTCGGTGCAGAAGAAGAGTAGATGAAGTGCAGGAGTAGTTGCGAAATGAAAGAGCTGAGGCAGCTACTGCCTGTGGATGACTAGGAGAGGTAGGTGGAGCTTGGCCGATATGATGCAGGATGCTGTAAGTCGGAAATCAGAAGACCCGACTAAAACTCCTAAGTGCCAGACGCTGGCTAGTGCATAACCGTCTGCGTGGACAAGCAATGTAATATGGCGGCGGTCCTACGAATTGACGGGCCGTCGTGATAATCCTAAAAGGTATAAGGTGCTGTACCAGAGCTGCACTGTATGAATTGCGTGCAACGGTGAAACCCCTAAGCTCGGGCTGGCCAGATAGAAACTTAGAAGCTCTATCAATCAGCTCCAACAACGAGAGGTTAAGAACACCGAGTAGACGTACTGAAATCTCCACTAGAAGCAGCGCCCAGTATACAACCACCACTGGAGCTGTCCATCGCAGCAGTGGCATCATAAGCCATCTTCTTTCCTGAGTTTGACCTAGATCCGATAGACAGCTTTCGTCCAAGACGACAGGCATGACTCGATCTCCCAACTGTCAGCTGATGGCAGACGCAGGATCCGGCCATACAGCGAATCGAAACCGTAGAGACTGGCTTTCTGCGGTATGACAAGTCGACTTGCTCTGCCGTTAGCCAAGGTTGGGAAGGGTGGCCATCTCTATTGAAGGACAGGTCTTCCCAAGTAATCCGTGTATGGAAGTTTCTCTGCTGTCGGTAGCGACCTTAAGCTTTGTCAAAATATTTATCAAGACTTACCGCTGCCATACCATTCACATTAACGCCAAGCACGTCTGCCTAAACCCCGATACCTCCTAGCCCCCTTCAGGAAGAAGACGCAGGTTCAATCGAGTGAAGAGCCTCTTCACAAGCCGGGTCCCTCGCCAGAATTTTGTCTTAGCGGGCTTCCTGAAAAACGAATTGACGAGCCGCAGGTACCAGTGGATGGGACACGATTTACATCCTTGTGTCGGGCGAAGAGAGAAAAGCTGCATCGAAAAACAAGAGGTTGGTTGTCTCGGGGCGTTGGGCTTGGCTTGCGTAATGCTTTCGTGTGCCTACCTTAGATATGGTGTTGTTCGGTCGTAATAGGATCGTGCCGTAGAAGCAAAGGGCGTTGAGCCATGAGGTTCGAGGTTCTGTCCTCGTTTTCATGAAATCGATGAAATCTGCAAGGATCCTGGAGGGGGATGGCGGATAAACAGATAGGCGATGTCTTCTGCCGAGGTAGAAAATCTGCCAGGAAGGAGATGGATGAAAGCAGTAAGTCATAATCATGCTATTCCTCATCTATGCTGCAAGTAAAACAGAAGAAGCAAAGCTTCTCCGCAGCTCGGGAGATAAAGTACATAATACAGGTAAAGTTCTCTCTGGCAATAATAATGCAAAGAGTGGGTATCCCTGGAAGAAAGTTACCATCTACCCACGCTTAAAGACCGTTGCTGTGTGGGGCCGTTGACCCAAAGGTGCTCCTCTCCCATGCCCTCGCTTGTGTTCCGTTATCTCTTGCTTACAACTGAAGAGTGAAGTGCTAATACTAGAATGTTGAAGATATGATGGTCGTGCTTTCGCTGCATTCGATATCATCTCGCATGGTTTAGCCTTCGACTTCACCCCCGAATTGGCTGCCCTCCATGGCCTCCGTATCTTCCTCGCCGTCATCATCATCGTTGATATCAGCGGTGTTCATCAGTGAAGTAACCTGCTGGTCATTATCACCATCGGTGGCTTCTCGATCGTCGTACATCGTCGTTTCGGGGTCGTAGAGGGATTGAGGATCCGCATTCAGATAGTTGCGCAGGCGGTTGACACCATCGCCCGAAAATACACAGAAGACCGTGCGTTGATGGTCGGTAAACTCTTTAGAAAATCTGTCATTAACTATGCAATCAAAGGAGAGAGGAAATCCAAACATACCATCAGGTGCATCGCGGCAAAACTCATCAAGGTCATCTCTCATATAGAAAGCTGCAACACCCGTCAGGCTCAGGTGTGTGAGCTTCGGGCATTGATTCAACAGTGCGTGTATTCCCTAATTTGGTTCAGTGAGGGACAGCGACACTGATCTGGGCCACTCACTCCCAATGTCAAATGCAAACAATAGCTCAAGTGCACTCTCTCCAGTAGACTTGGTGCCGCAGGCTTAGCCGGCCGCTGCCTCGAGGCTTTTGCCAATGCGAATATGCTTCCATCAGAAATGGCGTGGCATTTAACCAGACCGATTCTCCTCAATTTTGGCAATTGAGCAAGCTGTGTAACACTGGCATCCGTGAGCCGTCCGCAGCATGCCAAGTCAATATACCGTATCCTATTGCATAGCTTGACCAGCTGGATGACTGCTTCGTCTGTGATGTTTCCACAATGGCCGAGGTGGATATAGTGGAGGTTTTTGCCCAGCTTTGTAATGGCGATGACTGCACGATCGGTGATCTCTCTGCATTTGGCCAGCACCAAGTTCCGAAGTCTTGGGGAGCTGTCAATGATCTTCTCAACAGCTTCGTCATGCAGCTGAACACAGCCTGTGAGATCGAGGATACGGAGACTCTCGAAAGTAAGAGTCTTGGGCAGCTCAAGGAAAGCGTGGTCTGTGATCAATACGCAGTGATTAACGCGCAGTTCGCGAAGCTGCCGGCCGTGTGCTAAAAGGTCGGTAATCGATCGATCGGTGACCAATCTGCAATTATGCAGGTCGATCTCGAGCATCGAGGGGCAACCCCTCGCGACCGCAACGATGGATTGATCCGTGACAAGGGTGCAATTGTTGAGTTTGAGCTGAACACGCTGTTAGCCGAGAACATCCAACAACACGGACAAGTCACATACTCTCTTCAGATACCGGCAGCTCTCGGCCATCGCCACCAATGATTCGTCTGTGACCCTCGAACAGTCTGTGATATTGAGTCCTTGGAGGCGCCCGCAATTCCTTGCAACGGCCAGAAGTGTGTGGTCTGTGATCGAGTCTAATCCTGTAACATCTAATGCCAAGAGGCTTCTGCTGCCGTCAATCAAGGTCATAACCCCCTGGTCTGTCAACTTCTTGCAGCCAGTGAGCGTCAACCTCTCTATCCTCTTGCACCATTGGAAAGGTATCACCGTTCCGTCGCTGACCTTGTCGGTGAGGCTCGAGAGGTTCAGTCGTTTGACGAGATCACTGTATGGGAAATAGCAATCCTGTTTTCCGACAGATGTGACGACGTTGGCCAAATTCTGCCATGTGTTGCATAGCGGGCGGTGCCAAAGAAGGTCCACGCTATTTTTTGCCCAGGTCTTCGAGACCAGCATGCAGTTTTTAAGGTCGACGCTCGCGCTCAGTTTTGCAAAGACGCCTATGAGTATCTCGGGAGGCAGCCTGCTAATGGGTGATAGTCGATATTGGCGCTCCAGGGCGGGCGACACGGCCATGTCTCGAAGCGAGAGGGCACCTATGGAGGATTGGGAGTCGTTACGGTGTTCTAGGAAGAAGTCGGTGTCGTCGTAGGCAGCTTGTTCCGGCGAACTAGCCGAAGAGGAAACTGAAGTGGACTCGCTGACTTCGAGCGTTGAGGGTCGAGGCCGGTCTGTGCGTGCCATCTCTGGCGTAAATGGTAGAGGATCCATGTTGCTTGGCAATTCCAATGTTTTATGTGCTGTGGTAAGGGCGATGGAAGGGCAAACACCGCCCTTAAAGGTTCGATTCTGGTATGACGTGGTATTGTCGTGTGCTTCTCGAAAGCTTTACCGTGGGACTGCCGAAGACCGCGTGGCAGAGAGCTTTGAGTTGACAGTGGCTTGGCCTAGAACTGTTGCAAGCGAGCTCTTGAGTTCATGCCAAAGACGTAATGTTGAAGTAGGTTTCGGAGGGTAGTCTCGGCGAAGGCCGAGAGGCTCTTTCTTCACGATGTTCGTAGAGCTGCTTCCCTAGAGCTTTCCCTGCCAGCCCTGTGACAGAGGTGCTTTGACCCTTCTTTACCCGATGGCTGTGGGTTGAGCTTGACCCGTCAAAGGTGTTTGAGGTGTAGGACAGCCGGCGCTTGCACAGGAACGGTTGGCTGGAGGCTTTCGCGACGGCGGAAGGATCATGGTGCCTAGGGCGGAACAGTCGCAGTGAGGTGATGAGACATAGGTGATGTAGGATATGGTGTTGAAGAGATGTCGAAGTAGGTCACAGCGTAGGCAATGTGAAGGGATGATGGTCGATGAGGCTGTGGTTCGGCAGACGGAAGAGAGCAGGGGTTGTTTTGGTGGGGTTGGTCAGACGCCGCCTCAGGCATCAAATCGTTCTTACCGAGTCCAAGATGCTGATTGAATTCCAAGTTTCGTTTCCGATACACTCAGTCATGTTTCTCAATCACTCCGATGACTTCCTTCCTGTTCGTATTCACATTCGGGCAATATTCTCAGCTATCGTAGGGTCGGAAGTTGTTGGAGCACCCTCCGCCGAATGACAAAGACTGGTTACGGTGGCCAGAGAGCCAGTAGCTACAGAGACAACTGCTCATTGAGGACGATGTAACCATTCCACTATCCGAATGCAGTAGCAAGCCTTTCCAACCATATTACAAGCATCGCCTTGCTTTAGGCATCTTCCGCTAGCGAAAATACCAATAGACGAGGTATCCAATGACCAAAGACGGTGGGTTCCCTGGGTTCTTCACGAGTCCATACTCCTTTCACCCCCTTTCGCCCACTCGCGCAACACGTTCTTCTTCAGCTTCCCAGTGCTTGTCTTGGGCAGTTCCTTCACGACTTCCACTTCCCGAGGGACCATAAATTTGCTGATGC